>Ga0181559_10000281_pt1 | contig 45313 bp, 43 predicted proteins | sample 011ome_21_FD_133752 | JGI IMG/M metagenome (GOLD analysis project Ga0181559, IMG submission 133752) | Coastal salt marsh microbial communities from the Groves Creek Marsh, Skidaway Island, Georgia - 011508AT metaG (megahit assembly) | ecosystem: Environmental > Aquatic > Marine > Intertidal... | reverse complement strand
TAGCGAGAGACCAGTTGGGTGATGGGCTAGGACTCACCACATTTCAACGCATCGATGGGCCGCTTCCCGGTGGCGGGAAGATCGCGGTTGAGCTGGCCTCTGCCCGCGGCCTAATGATCGAGTCAATGCAGGTAACGGGCTGTGATAATCCGTTGTACGCGAGACAACTGGGTGAGCATGAGCCGTTTACTTTGATACATCATCATGAAGACTTTGAGATTATTTTTAGTGCTGAGCGACCAGTTGAGTACAGTGGGCGTTGTGCCAAGATAGACCCGCAAGTGCGTGGAATGATGGTTAGATACGGCATGTACCACTGGGTAACCGAGATTGATCCGGTGCTGAGTATCGCTTGCTCGCCGAGTACGGGCTTGTCAGCGTGGTAGGCGCTGGTGAGCTCAACGTTCGCTGGCATTAAGTTCAGCGAGCGCTGCGGCAATAAATCGACGCTCCCAAAGATTATGGTCACCACACTGTTGCTGCAGTAGTTCTAACGCATCCCGTCTGGCTTGATGGGTGTCGCTGGTGCAGACGTCAGCGTTATCCAATATATCCAGCACTTTGAGTGCCGCCAGTGGTTGTTGGTTCGCGCAGTAGTTGTGTGCGGCCGCTAGTAATGGGTTTGGCCCACCGCAAAGCTCGACCAGCATTGGCTCAATGGCAGAAGCTGAACTGGGAAACAGGCCGGTGATACCGCTGCTCGGGTCGTACCAACCGGTGTATTCATGCCAGATTGCACGAACGTTCCAGCTGACCTTGCCGTATTCCTCGGTAAGCGCAAGCTCGGGTGGCGGTTGCACCTCACTCATCAGTGCACTCAGCGTTTTACCTTCGTTCATGCCCGCAACTGTATGGTCATGTACCCATTGAACAGAGGCAATGATACGCGTGAGTGACTCTGCGATATGGTTTTCGCCTTGAATGTTTTCGTGTCCGGTGAGGATTTGCACGGGCTGTAGTGCCTTGACAGTTTTGACGGACTCAATGAACTCGAGCGCGCTACGTGGTTTGTCACCGCGCAGTGTATTGAGATTGGGTTGATTGCCAAATAATGGCCCAAACAGATTGCCGACAAGAGCAACACGCGTTTGCGGTAGCCAGACAATTAGAGCAGAGCGCGTCTCACCGCCGGGTGTCCAGATGAGCTCAAACTGTCGTCCGCCCAATTCAAATTGGTACTGATCATCAATGAGCCGATCAGGTGGTATGTCCCGGGTGGGGAGCAGATCTGCCGATGATCCGGTTATGTTGCCAAAGATTCGCCGTGAGCCCCGGCGATAGTGAGCAGAGAGCATCGCGCTATAGCGTAGGTCATCTTCATAAATCCGGTGGGCGACAACCTGATTTTCTGCGGTCTTGTACAGCTCTAGTCCACCATACTGATTGACATGACTTTGAGTCAGTATAATTGTGTGTATGGGGTGCGATGACGCGGCTTCAAACAGACCTTTCCCGCGTCGCGCGTCGCGCAGTGTGCCGGTATTGACGAGGACATTGCCAGCGGGGGTGGTCACCAAATAACTGCTGCCAATGCCCTTGTTCTCAAAAATACCGTTACCGCAGTCAATTGCTGTGGTCTGTTCTGACCCCGATGCCACCATAGTTGCGACTCGATTGTGGGCTGCGGAATCCTGCTCGGGATTGTCGGTCATTTAGCTGCCACTCTTTTTAGTCATTAATGCAACAGTGTTGTATAGTCACGTGAATAAAATCAACAAAAACCTAGTTTAAGCGATTACCCGGATTGCTGCGAGGAATGCAAATGCTGACTTTCGATGAGATTGTAAATGCGGCTCGAGAGGCCAGTGGCGGCTTGCCCGACCCAGATCAAGATAGTTGGCAAGAAGGGCTTCAAATTCTCTTGCGTGATCATGCCAGAGTGAATCGACTCACCGAACGTGGTGTAGGTTTGGTTAAGCGCCGGTATGTTGGTGCTCTGGTGAATCGAATGAAAGTTGATGATTTCATTCGGCGTCATCCTGAGGTTCTCGAGCAGCCCATCGTTCGTCCTGTCATTATCTTGGGTTTGGTGCGTACCGGTACCACCATGACGAGTTATTTACTCGACGCCGATCCAGCCAACCGATCTCTACTGCGCTGGGAGGCCACAAACCTCGTGCCGCCCGCAGCCGCGGGTGCTACCCGTTGCGATGCGCGCTGTCTGGAAGAGAAAAAAATTGATGTCGAGATGATAAAGCGCAATCCCGATGGCGTTAAAACCCATTTTGAGCCCGCCGATGGTCCTACTGAGTGTGTGCATCTTGTTGGACAAGATTTTCGTTCCATGATGTATATGGCTATCACGCCAACCCCGGTTTATGCCGACTGGATTCTGAACTGTGACATGTCATCGGCATACGAGCACCGTAAGCGTGCATTGCAAGTTTTACAGTCAACTAATCCCGGCCGTTGGGTACTCAAAATGCCCTCTGATTCGGTGTTCATTCCTTACGTTTTCAAGGCATTTCCCGACGCCAAGATTATTTGGACTCATCGAGATCCATATGTGGCTTTTGCAAGCTCGTTCAGCATGCGCGCCAACTCACAAAAGATTTTTAACGACAGTGTGGATGTTGATTACATGCGTTGTAAGTTCCCCCTCCAGCTAGGGCTGCATGTGTCGCGACCTATGGAGCTAGTGCAGCAGCGCCCTGACGATTTTTATCATCTGTATTACGACGATATGATGCGCAGCCCCATTGCAGAGATGAAGAAAGTTTATCAGTGGCTGGGTGACCCTTGGACGCCAGAGGCAGAGCAGGGTATGCAGCGTTGGCTGGATGACAACCCGCAAAATCGCTTTGGCGAGCACCGTTATCAACTATCAAATTGGGGCTTTAGCAAAGCCGATATCGAACCTTATTTCAGTGACTACTTGCGCGAACATCCGGTAGCGACCGGGAATATAAGTTAGCACTAAGGCCAGTATTATGGAGTTGGGATTACAGAACCGTGTTGTCGTCGTTACCGGGGCAACGGCAAATATTGGCCGCGCGATTGCGCTTGAATTTGCGGCTGAGGGCGTGCAGCTGGTTGCGGTTGGACGTGACGAAACGGCCGGTGCGCGGTTGCTTGAAGAGGCGTTTGCTCTTGGTGCCACCAATGCGCGCTTTGTTGCTGTAGATTTATTGCATCCAGATAGTGCCGCCAAAATTATCGATGAGGCCAATGCGCTGGGTTCAATCGACGTCTTAGTGAATGGTGTTGGCGGCAACGTTGATCAAGGGTTTTTCGTTGACTCAGACCCCACCAAGTGGACAGGCGATATTGATCTCAATTTTGGCACTGTCCTGCGACTTACTCATGCGGTCTTGCCGAGCATGATTGAATGTGGACGGGGCGCGATCGTCAATGTCGGCTCCACTGCAGGTCTCGTGGGCGATTATATGCTACCAGTTTACTCAGCCATGAAGGGGGCGGTGCACAGCTTTACTCGGGTTTTGGCTAAAGAAGTGGGGCAGCATGGAGTGCGCGTTAACGCGGTAGCGCCCTATGCAACGTTTGCCAAAGATCCAGGTGCGTTTAGTCGCGGGAGCCGTTTTCACCCGGATAACACAGAGTTTCTTGGGTTTTCGGCAACGCTTAGCGAAGAAGATCGTTCTATGCGCCTAAGACGAACAGTGCTGGGACGGCCCTTCGCTGTTCCCGAGGAAATTGCCGGGCTCACTGTGTACCTTGCTTCCGATCGAGCCGGCTTTGTTACCGGTCAAGTTTGGTCGGTGGATGGTGGATCTTTATTGTGAGTGGTAGTAGCCAAAAGTATGAAGGCAAATTTTGGGGAACGGTGAGTGTTAAGGGATGATCTGAACTTTAGTGGCAAGGTGGCCATAGTAACCGGTGGTGCAACAGGTATTGGCTATGCGACGGCGCTCCAGCTGGCCACTTTGGGTGCAAGTGTGGTGATAGCGAGTCGTACTGAAGAGGAACTTAGGGTATCTGCGGAGCGGATAGCCGAGCAAAGCGGCTCGCCTTGTATGGGTGTGCGTACCGATGTGAAACGAGAAGAAGATTGTGTCGCCTTAGTTGCAAAAACCATTGAAACCTTCGGCCGACTGGATGTGCTTATAAATAATGCCGGTGGTACCCGCATGGGGCCCCTGGAAGACATTCCATCCCGTGGCTGGCACTCCATTTTTGAGCTGAACACCCACTCGGCTTACTACATGACGCGAGAAGCGGGTGTGCAGATGATTGCCCAACAATCCGGAAGCATCGTCAATATTTCATCTGGCGCCGGTATGCATGGCGTTAAGGGTGGTGCCCACTATTCGGCGGCAAAGGCGGCCTTGCAAATGTTTACTCGAGTGACCGCGGCAGAATGGGGGCGTTACGGCATCCGTGCAAACTGTGTGGCTGCCGGCGCTATTGCGAGCGAGCGGGTTTTGGCGGCTTGGGAGGCGGCGGGGCTTGACTCCAACAATATGGGTGAGTCCATTCCTTTGGGTCGCACGGGAACGCCCATGGAAATAGCCAATATGATTGTCTTTCTTGCTAGCGATGCTGCAGCGTATGTCACCGGCCAGGAAATCGGTGTTGATGGCGGGCCTGCGCTGGGCGGGATCAAGCTCACTTAACATCTTTTTGGAGAGGTTGTTATGGTGTATTTACGAAAACGTCCAATCATCACCGCGCTGTTGCTGATCATCGTTGGCTTTGCTGCGTACAGTTACACATGGACGCAAACTGAGCACGGCAAGCTCGATTATCGGGCAGCATTTGCGCTGCAACTGCTGTCATTTGAAACCACGTTTACCCCCGATCCGGAGATAGATTTCAGTGTGGAGTTGCCGGTGAATCTGATCTATGCGCTGAGTGGCCTGCTACCCAAGGCCGACGTGGCTAAGACGCAAGACGTCACTCTACAGAGCGGTGAGACTGAGATACCTGCGCGTATTTATTGGCCGCTCAGTCCCGCTTCCGAACAGCTTCCGGTTTGGGTGTACTTTCATGGCGGCGGTTTTGTGGTGGGTAGTGTCGATATTTTTGATGCACTCACACGACAACTCGCTGCAGAAGCCGGCGCTATTGTACTCTCGGTGGATTATCGCCTCGCGCCACGACATCCCTGGCCAGCTGCAACACTCGATGGCTACGCTGCCCTGAAGTGGGCCGCCGATAATGCAGAGCGTTTAGGTGGTGACCCCGAACAGATAATAGTGGGCGGTGACAGCGCGGGCGGTAACCTCGCTGCCGTGGTTGCGCTAATGGCGAGAGACCAAGGTAGTCCGCACCTTGCGGCGCAGGTTCTCTACTACCCTGCCACCGACCTTGGGGACAACGGCACTGTCTGGCCGAGTAATGAAAAATTTCGGGACGGCTATGGGCTCTCAACCAAATCAATGATGGCTTTCAGCGAAGCCTATTTTGGTCATGTCGAGGATACGGCCGAACCCTATCTCTCACCGCTTCGGGCAGAGTCACTAAGGGGTTTGCCGCCAGCGTTGGTGGTTACCGCTGGATTTGATCCGCTTACCGATAGTGCACATGCATACGCCGAGCGCATGCAGGCGGATGGCGTTGACACCACGCTTGCCCATTTTCCTCAAATGATTCATGGGTTCATGAGTATTGGTTTATTTAATCAGCAACAACAAGCGGTGGATCGTACGGTTGCCTTTATTCAGTCTGCGGTGGGGGTTGATACCAAATAGGCGAGCTATACGCGCGATCCTGTATAAATGCTGGAACATCGCTGGGGGCATCAACGCCATAGCGAACTGCATCCAGGCTGGTCCAGCGTGGCGTGGGCACTTCAAGTACGCGCACATAGTAAAAGGCGGGCGAGTTTGGGTCGAAATCGGGATCTTGCCACCAGCTTTTTAGCGCAGTAGCTCCCCAGTTGCAGCTTGGTATAACGCTGGGCCAATGTTGTGCCAAGTACCCGAGGATCACCGGATTCTATTCGGGTGTAGAAACCCATATTTTCCGAGTGATCGGTTATGGCGAGAAAATCCAGAGGTCGCTTGCGCTGAACCGTGAGCCCGGTATTGGAGACTACCGCCTTACCTTGTGCAAACTTATAGGCCAATTGCGGGCCTACTGCGCGTGTGCCATTGATATAGGCATCAAACGACAGATTCGTGTGAAGGTGAACATCTCCCCAATACAGTGAATTTTCCGCCTCAACGGATGCTGCCCACCAGCAGACAGCGCCCGTGGCCAGCAGTGTCCTCGCAGCCGCTGACATGACCCTTCCCCATGTCGATTTGATCATCGTCGATGACTGGGCGTTCTCTGTATATGAAGCCTCTTTTATTATCCTTTAGGTGATGACTCGACCACCGTTGATGCCAAGGGTTTGGCCAGTGATATAGCCGCTGTCTTCCGATGCGAGCCAACAGGCGGCATTGGCTATGTCCTCGGCCACTCCCGTGTGGCCCACTGGGATCATTTTGCCAAGGTCCTCCAGCGACATTCTGAAGTTGCCGGCTTGCGCAGCCTCTTCCGACATGAGTGTCCCCATCACTGCCCCCGGTGGGATGTTGTTAACGGTAATGCCGTCGCGCCCTAGTGCAACCGCAAGTGAGCGAGTCATAGAGATGATGGCTCCTTTAGATGCGCTGTAGTGAATTTGTGCGGGGCTCCCCGACTGAGCACTCGATGAAGAAATATTGATAATTCGACCCCACCCAGCTTTCTTCATGTCGGGCACGCAGATTTGAGTAACAATGAACGTCCCTTTGGTGTTGATGGTGAACACTTGGTCCCATTCGTCGTCTGTCAGCTCTTCAAACGCCTTAAATGGCGCTATACCTGCATTATTGATGAGGATAGTGACGGGCCCGAATGCCGCACGCAACTCGTCGATTGCTCGTTGCATTTGAGGGCGATCGGCAATACTTCCTTGTAATGCTATTGCTTCGCCTCCTGCCGCTTGTATTTCGGCAACTACCTCGTGGCAGCCATCAATATTTAAATCCAGGACCCCAACTTTTTTGCCCTCACGCGCTAGTCTCATAGCGCAGGCTTTGCCAATACCCGCTGCAGCGCCTGTCACCAATGCCGTTCGTGTTGCCATTTTTATGCTCCTCATTATTCAACAATGCTGTGTAATTATAGTGTACAACAGTAGGCTGTAATCCATAAAAAAATTAAATGCGCCATCTTCATATGGCCATGTGATTGCGTGGTCATGAGTGAGTACCGCGATCGTGCCATGGCATGGCGGATGGTGCTGACGGTAGGAGTACATAACCGCACAATAAAATTAGCGTGATTGCCGGTGTGATTTAAGTTGCTGTAATGCAACACTGTTGTACAATGACAGGTAAGAAAACTGCAGCTACCAGATGTGATAATCAGTACCTGTACCGATGTTTGCGCTGGCTAGAGACGATTTACGTACGCTTGGGAGGCCAAATGAGCACCGCTGACGTTCAAGATAACTTTGCCAAACATGACTTCTTTCGTAGTAGCGCATTTGTTCAAGATCCCTATGCATACTTTGACTACCTTCGAGATCAGTCGCCAGTGTTCAAAGAGCCGCATCAGGGCATTTATATGATCACGGGCTACGATGAGATTCTTGAGGTGTATAACAGCCCCGATAATTTCTCCAACTGCATGTCTACCACGGGACCGATGGTAGGGTGTCCGATTCCACTTGCTGGCCGTGAGAACGATGATATCTCGGATCTCATTGAGGAGTATCGAGAAAAAACCCCGTTTTTTGATCAATTACCCACCATGGATGCCCCAGTCCACACGGCGCACCGCTCCCTGCTCATGGCGCTTATCACGCCCAAGCGTCTTAAAGAAAACGAAGACTACATGTGGGACTTGGCGAATAAGCAAATCGATACCTTTATCGACTCGGGTGCCTGTGAATATATAGATGCTTTTGCGCAACCCTTCGCTGTTTTGGTGGTGGCCGATCTCTTGGGTGTTCCTGCTGAAGATCGTATTGCGTTTCGTAAAAAGCTCTTGCAGAACGAAACAGAGGGAGCGGGTGTGGGTAGTGTTGAGGATCGCGAGGTCGAGCATTCGCCCTTAGAGTGGTTATACAGCACTTTCTCGAGCTACGTGGAAGACAGGCGTCTGAATCCACGGGCCGATATTTTAACGGGATTGGCTACTGCAAAGTTCCCCGACGGATCCACGCCTGATCCCCTTGATGTGGCGCGCATTGCATCCAATGTGTTTGCTGCAGGTCAGCATACAACGGTGCGATTACTGGCCTATTCAATGCAAATGATGGGTGATTATCCAGAGTTGCAGGCGAAGTTACGTGCTGACCGCAGCCTCATCCCAAATTTCATTGAGGAGTGTTTGCGGACTGAAGCGCCAGCGAAAGGTGACTTTAGGCTCTGTAAAAAGCCGACCACCCTGGGCGGTGTACATATCCCAGCAGGCAGCTTCTTATATGTTGCCAATGCTGCCGCAAATCGCGATCCGCGCAAATTTGAAAATCCAAACGAATTTAGAATAGACCGCAGTAACGTACGTCAGCACGTATCGTTTGCCCGAGGAGCCCATGCTTGCCCAGGAGCACCACTGGCACGAGCAGAAGGTGTCGCATCGTTAAATCGAATGTTCGATCGGACGCGCGATATCCGTGTTTCAGAGGCGCATCATGGCCCTAGAGATGCCCGGAATTACAACTACATCCCCACTTTTATCTTGCGTGGTCTTACCGACATTCATATTGAGTTCGATCCGGCCTAGAGGACAGAGATGAAAGTTCATATAAATCAAGATTTATGTGCCGGATTCGGTGTTTGCGTAGAATTGTCCGAAGATATTTTTGAATTGCACGACGACGGCTACGCCGTCGTCAAGGTAGCGCAAGTGCCGCCTGAGCTAGAAGATAAAATGCGCGAGGCAGTGCTGTATTGTCCGGCTAACGCCATTCACCTGACGGAAGACAATTAGCCTCCGTCGGGTGTGGTACGTTTATCGTGAGAGGCTCGGTTAGCAATCTACTCGCCGTCTAGCTGTTGCCCGGCGCTTGCAATCTGCCCTTTGAGCCACATCGTCTCACTCATATTCTGCCCGCCGGATTCGGCAAGTAGCGTCTCGAGTGCGCGTTTTTTCTGGGCAAGTGCGGCATGATTTTGAGGTTCAATGTCGAGGATGATATCGGTGATATGAAGCGCTTCCAGTGGCTTCTCTTCGGTGTTTAATTTTGCTGCGCGCTCTGCAAGCATGGCTGCACCCCCGGCCAGTTCCAGCAGGTCGGCATTGATGCTTGAGCGGGGCACACCGTAGAGGGAGGTGGTTGAATCCATGTGGAACCAGCCTGAATACTCCTCCCAGATGGTGCGCACAGCCCACAAAACTTTGCCGTGAAATTCACCAATGCGCATGTCTGAGGGAAGCTGGATTTCGCGCATCAGGCTATGTACGTCTTTTCCTGCATTCATGCCCTCTACGGTTTTGTCATGAATATAGCTAACCGCGGCGTGCATGTGATCGAGCTGATCTTTAATAGCTGTCGCGCCGCGGATGGGCTCTCCGTGTCCGGTGACCAATAAATCAGCGTTGAGCGCGCGCACTTTCTCCAGATCTGTGAGCCATTTCTTCGCCGAGCGAGGTTTGTCGCCGCGCATCGTGCATAAATTGGGAACAGAGCCAAAGACGGGGCCAAATAAATTGCCGGTGAAGACGACTCGTTCTTCCGGCATCCAGATCACCACAGCACAAGGTGATTCCCCTCCAGGTGTCGCGATTACCTCAAAAGTTCGCTCACCAATGACAAATGTCTGGCGCGTCTCTACGCCTATGTGCGGTATCACCTCGGGCACCTGAAGATCGCGCCGTTTAATGGTGCTGGACCAAATTTTTCCTGAGCGTGTTCGTAAATAAGCATCGAGCATTTTGAAGTACTGGCAAGTATCGACAAAGGCGTTGCCTGCAATCACTTGTGTTACCGGCTCGATGAAGTCAGGCACGCCTCCGTAGTGATCCGGATGCGCCTGTGTGAGAAAAATGGCGCAGAGCGGTCCTTGCCTTACAGGTTGAAAAAGCTCTTTATTGCGATCCACGCTGCTCATGAAGCCCGTATTGATCATCACATCGCCGTCATTGGTATTCACCAAATAAGCATTGGATATGTCCTGGGCCATATGAATAAAGTCATTGACGGTAATAGCTTCGGTTTGGCTGTCGCCGGCGAGAATAAGGCTTGCCAACATGGGCTTTTTATCGTCGCTGTTATCGCTCATAGCGCTGTCCTTCAATCAGATGTTTACCATCACCTTTGCCGATGCAGGCGATCGAGCCGCATCAATGGCCTCAATGACTTCATCAAGCCCAAAACGATGGCTGATCATAGGTTCTAACTTCGCTTGTAAGCGAGGCATCGCAGTAACCACATCATTCATTTCTGTCGGGTATCCGACGGCAGTGGTAATCGTCATTTCCGTGGTGAGCATGGTGCCGAGTGGGATTTCGACCGGTTGCATATAGGCTGCGGTAACCACAAGGCGCGATTGGTATTTAGCCATGCCAATCACATCGCTCAAAATGTTTGGGGCGCCAGCTGCGTCAATGTAGGCGTCTGTACCAACTGTCTCGCGGCTAAATACTTTGCCGGTTCCATGCAGTCGCTTGAGTTCCCTGGGTAAGTCAACTTCCATGGGATTAAATGCGGCCTGTGCGCCGAGATTTCTGGCCCTTGCTAGTCTTTCTTCGGAAAGATCGAGAGCTACGACATCGGTGATCCCTCGATCGAGTAGCCAAAGCACCATTCCCAAGCCTATTGGGCCGCAACCAAATACTACGACTTTATCGCCGGGTTTTGCCTGCGATCGATTTACGCCGTGTAGTGCAACCGCGAGGGGCTCAGCCAGTGCCGCAACTTCGTAGCTAATGTCCTCGGGGATAGCCAGTAGGTTAGCCCCAAGTTGAGCTTGGCTGACCATGACTTGATCGGCAAAAGCACCCTCTGGGCCGCCGCTGCCCACGGCACTGGGTGTCATCATAGGGTTAATAATGACGCGCTGCCCGGTACTGATGCCCTGCACATGGCTGCCAACATGCGCCACTTCACCAGCGGCCTCGTGACCAATGGGTGTCACCCCGCCCGGTTGACGATGTATACCCCCAACTTTGATGTAGGTGAGATCGCTACCGCAAACACCGCAGGATTTTACGTTAACAACAACATCGTGATCACCGGGTTCTGGTGATGGCACCGTATCAAGCCTAATATCATTGACTTCATGAATATTGAGTACCCTGCGCATAATGGTGTCCTTTCTAGTATCAGCCTGCGACAAGAGAGGCGCCATCAATAACGATGGTGTCGCCGGTGTGGAAGCTTGATGCGTCACTCGCGAGATAAGCCGCTATACCCTCGAAATCTGCGGGGAATCCAGGTCTTGGTACCGGTGTTTTAGAGGCGAAATATTTGTCAATGTCACCCCACTCTTCAGCGGGCTGCTGCTGTCCATGAATGGCACCACCCGTCATCTCTGTTTTGATATAGCCGGGCGCAATGGAATTGGCGCGAATGCCATACTTGCCCATCTCAACGGCCAAGCAACGAATCATCTCGCCCACACCGGCTTTTGAAATTGCGTAGGGTTCTTTGCCGGGTAGTCCTTTGAACATGGAGAGACTGCCACAAAAGACCAAAGAACCCCCGGGCTCACCAGCTTCGGCGCGTTTCACCATCTCGCGCGCACCTTCCTGTAGGGTGTACACGGCTCCATGAAGGTTTACGGCGAGTAGACTTTGGTAGTCGTCGTCAGTCATATCGAGGATGGAGCGATGCCTCGGTGGTGGCAGACCTGCGTTAGCAAAAACGCAGTCAATGCGGCCGAAATCGCTGATGATTTGTTGATAGCCTGCAACAACAGCCTCGCGTGAAGCAACGTCAACTTCCATGGTGGCTACGCGCACACCAAAGGACTCGAGTTCTTTTTTGGCGCGCTCATTCTTCTCTGGGTTACGCCCCCAAATCACTACATCGCCGCCCTGCTTGGCAATGCCGCGCGCAAAACCCATTCCCAAACCGCCGTTGCCGCCGGTGACAAGTGCTACCTTGCCGCTTAGGTCAAACAGTCCTTTGGCCATTAGTCTTAATTCTCCCTGCTTGTTATTCGGGTATTGTTTTTCCAGGTAAACTGACAATGTTTCGTCGAACGTCTATTAGACAGCATTGTTGACCAAAATTACACCCCCGTAGTAGCCTAGCGGTTATTCAATACAACGAATTTCCAAGCTATCTAGTACCCGTTTGAGAGGCTCTGAATGAATTTTGAGTTAACCGAAGATCAACGCATGATGCAGGAAAGCTTCGCGCGTTTTTTTGACGAAAAAAGCTCACCAAGCGTGGTTCGCGAAGCCATGAGTGGTAACGGTTTCGATGAACAGCTATGGCGTGGCCTTGCTGAATTAGGAGCTTTTACGCTGCGCGTGCCCGAGGACTCGTATGGCTTAGGGCTGGGGATTCTGGATGCCTCGGTGTTGATGGAGGAGGTTGGGCGCCGAGTTGTACCTGGCCCTATTGCTGAAACCTTGGTCGGCGCACGCTTGCTAGCGCAATTGGGCGGCGCAGAGTCGATCTTCGAGGAGATGATTGCGGGTGGTAGCGTGGTTTCGTTGGCGCTACATGATGTTGCCGAGCAATCTCACCAGTGGATTGCAGGGGGCGCGGTGGCCAGTCACGTGCTAGCACGTTCCGGTGACGAGGTTGTGCTCATAGGTCTTGCCAAAACAGAACGTTTCGAGGCGAACTTAGCGTCAACCGCATTGGCCGAGATTGACCTACGCGAAGGTGATTGGCTGGTTTTAGGTAGTGGCAGGGATGCGGCTGAAAAGTTTGAGTGCGCGCTAGAGGAATGGAAGCTGTTAACTGCGGCGGCACTTTCTGGGCTTGCTCGTGAGGCGGTGCGCGGTGCGGCGGCCTACGCGTGTGAACGCGAGGCGTTCGGTAATCTTATCGGTACGTATCAGGGGATTTCACATCCGCTTGCCGACCAGATCATGCATATCGATGCTGGCAAGTACTTTATTTGGCGAGTAATTCACGATATGGCTCACGATAAAGGCAATTCTGCAGCCATGGTGTCCATGGCGCTGTGGTGGAACGCAAAGACCTCCGCAGAGTCGGTAGCGGTAGCACTTCACACCTACGGCGGTTACGGACTCGCCGTGGAATATGATGTACATATTTACAACCTTAGGGCGAAAGACTACGTCCTACTTTTAGGTGATCCTGAGCGCCTTCTTGATGAGGCTGGCCGTAGGTTGTATGCCGGCGAAACAGCAAGTCTGCCGGATGCTGGCGATGTTGTGCTCGATTTGGACTTGGGAGACGAGGCCAGGGCGCTAGCAGCAGAGCTCAATGCGTTCTTCGAAGATAATCTCACGCCCGAATTACGCGCGAAGGCACACTACTCCTTTGAGGGGCATGATGCTGGCATTCACAAGAAGCTTGCCGAACATCGTTTGCTGTTTCCTTCTTGGCCGAGCGAATTTGGTGGTCGTGATGCAGGTGCTTATTGTATGGAGGCAGTACGCGAGGTCTTTGAACATCAGAATTGGACCAGCCACGCTATCAGTACGACGTCTATGGTGGGTACGATGATTCGGCTTTTCGGCACCGAAGAATTAAAGGCCGAGGCTCTCACGCGAATTATTAGCGGGGATGCTGTGTGTAGCTTGGGTTACTCAGAGCCTAGCGGAGGCTCGGATGTATTTGCTGCTAAAACAATGGCCACCCGCGATGGTGAGGGTTGGCGTATAAACGGATCGAAAATGTGGACCAGCGGTGCCGAGATTGCCGATTATGTACTGATGATAACGCGTACGAATACGGAAGTACCCAAGCACCGTGGTCTTACCATGTTTCTAGTACCCATTAAATCCGAAGGCGTTGAGGTTCAGGCGGTACATACATTCCAAGATGAGCGCACCAATATCACCTATTATGACAATGTGTATGTGCCTGACACACACCGACTCGGCGATGTGGACGGCGGCGTCCGAGTAATGGCAGGTGCGTTGGAATTAGAACACAGCGGCGGTGGCTTTGGTCGAACTCAAAAGGCTATGGTGCGAGCCGCAGAGCAACTCTGTCGCGACGAGATTATGTATCGCGGCTCACCCTTGATTAACGATGTGTCGGCACAACGCCGTCTCGCGCGAGCCAACACGCACGTGTTACTTTCTGAGATGATCACGTATCGCGCGTTGTGGGCGGGTGCTAACAAAATGCCCAATATGGGCTTTGGCCCCATGGGCAAATTGTTTTCATCGGAGAAGTTTAAGGAAGATGCGTCTGATTTATTGAACTTAACAGCGCCTTTGTCGTTATCCAAGCGCGAAGGCGCAGCGGGCTTTGTGAATTTAAGTTATCGCCATGCTCAGGCATCAACCATTTATGGGGGTACCAGCGAAGTGCATCGCAGCCAGGTGGCAGAGCGAGCACTGGGCTTGCCACGCTCTAGAGGATGACGAGGTAGCACAATGAGTGAAGCACCGCATTTATTAGTCGAAGAGCAGGGCGGCATTATTGTTGCCACGCTGAATAGACCCGATAAGCTCAACGCGTTAAGTGCTCAAACGATGCATCTGTTCGAGCAGGCACTGGTACGTTTTCGTGACACGCCGGAGCTTAAGGTGCTACTCGTGCGCGCGACAGGTCGATATTTTTGTTCAGGGGCCGATCTTAAGCAAGGTAGTGATGAGGATCGCAAACCCTTGAAGTCAGCGCGTGCTATTCGCGAGCGCCATCGACTAAAGTTAAATGGCATGCAGCGTATTTACGATGAAATGGAACACGTAGAAAAACCCATTGTTGTCGCTCATCAAGGCGCCTGCGTAGGGGGTGGTTTAGAGCTGTCATTGTCTTGCGATTTCCGTCTTGCTGCTCAAAGCGCCAGTTATGCCTTTCCAGAGGGCTTGTTTGGTGTGTTGCCTGCTTCAGGTGGTGTTAGTCGACTGACGCGACTCGTAGGCACTCATTGGGCTCGGTACATCATCATGGCTAATCTGCCCGTCGGTGCTGAACGCGCGTTAATGATGGGGCTTGTTCATGAAGTCTATGAAGACGACAAGTTTGATGAAGAGGTGATGAACTTCTGTCAGCACCTTGCCAAGCAAAACGGTGAGCAGATGGGTGCAGCAAAAATCGCTATTGAGCTCGCCCGTGATGTGGGCCTCGATCAGGCTCGACACGTAGAGCGAATGGCCAACAGTGCATTGATGTTGAATGAAGACTATCTCGAGGGCATGAAGCGCTATATGGAAAAGCTGGGAAGCAAAGATAATAAAGACTGAGCGTCTGGAGAGGTTGTCAATACATGAATTTCAACTGGAGCGATGATCAGGCGCAATACAGAGCGCGTGTGCGGACGTTCATTCAAGAAAATTTGCCTTATAACTGGGAGCAACTTGCTCATGGCCCCGGCTCGCGTGAGCAAACCGATTTTTCCAAGGTCTTTTGCGGCAAGCTTGCAGAGGCCGGCTTGCTTATCCCCCATTGGCCAAAAGCGTGGGGTGGCGATGACGCGGGTCCCTGGAGCCTGTTTATCATGGCCGAGGAAATGTGGATGGCCGGTGAGCCTCGGGGCGGCCAGTACATGAACGTTAACTGGATTGGTCCAACGCTCATGAAATATGGGACCGATGCTCAGCAAACACGCTATATCCCACCCATGGCGCAGGGGCAGACCCTATGGTGTCAAGGGTTTTCAGAACCTGAGGCCGGGTCGGATTTGGCCTCGCTGAAAACGCGAGCCGAACGCGTCGGTGATAACTACACTATCAATGGCCAAAAAATTTGGACGTCTTATGCAGGTATGGCAGACACCTGCTTTTTGTTGGCGCGCACAGGTTCTGGTCGTAAGGACATTTCAATCTTCCTCGTGCCCATGGACAGCGTTGGGATAACCGTACGTGAAATTCCCAGCATTATTGGCGAAGGCGATATCCACGAAGTTTTCTTCGACGAGGTTCAAGTGCCTGCCGATGCGCTCTTAGGTGAAGAAGGGCAGGCTTGGTCTATCATTCGATACGTTTTGTCACTGGAGCGAGTAGGTATTCCACGTTTTGCACTGGCGGCATCCACCTTAGATCGCGCAGTGGCGCGCCTTAAAGCAGAGGGTCGGTTCAGCTTGGGGGCAATGGAACAAGCAGCCAGAGCTAAAGCGGCATGCGAGGCGTCGCGCTATTACAGTTATAGCATTATCGATAAACGCTGCCATGGTATAGAGGCCGGTCCCGAGGCCAGTGTGGGGCGTGTTGCAACGGTCAATGCCGAACGTTTGGTGGGTGAGTTTGTGGTTGAGCATTTTCCCGACGCGCTAGCAGGTGGCGACGTTGCCATGCTGACACATCATCAACGGGCTATTGTGGCGGGGATCGCCTCGGGTGCAGCTGAAATACAGCTTAATAATGTGGCGACAGAGTTTCTGGAGCTACCAAGGGAGCCCCGCTAATGGATTTTCAACTGAGCGATGATCAACTTGCCATTACCGACGCCGTAAACCGTATTGCGCAACAGTTTGACTCTGTGCCCTCCGATTTTCATGGTTTTGTTTTAACCAATGACGCGTTGGACAAGGAGCTCACTGAAAATCAGTTTTTCGATATTGCTCAGATTCCAGAGCTAGGTGCACTCACTGCCGCTATGGCAGTTGAACGACTCGCTCGCTGTCCGTGTGCTGTTGAGACAGCGCTGTCTATGCTGGTATTGCCGTGTCTCCCCGGTGACTGGGAGCGTCCCCTAGCGGTGGTTGAACAGGGGCGGCCTGGTCGATTTGTTCACAATGCCAAAACCTTAATTCTGATCGAAGACGGGTCGGTTGCTTTGGCCCGCAACGAAAGCGGGCTGACCGAAGCTGTCGATTCCCTATATGCGTACCCCATGGGGCGCTTGATGCGTGAGCCAGATAAAGTGGTTCTGGACTCTGACGATGCAGCTAAGGTGATCGACTGCCTTCGTGTTGCCACAGCAATAGAAATGGCTGGGTTACTTCAAGCGGCCGTTGATGCCACCGTTGAGCATCTCAGTGTACGCAAACAATTTGGTCGGCAGCTGGGTACTTTTCAAGCATTACGCCATCGGATGGCGGATTGCGCAGTGTTGGTCGGCGGTGTTCGCTGGCTAGCACTCAAGGCGGCGCACAGTGGTCGCCCCGGCGATGCAGCATTGGCCTTGTCACATGCCCAAGAAAGTGGCACCCGCATTGCTTATGATATGCATCAGATGATGGGTGCTATGGGAATGACGCTGGAAATGTCGTTACATCTGTGGACATATCGTATTAAGGCGTTGCTATCGGAGTTGGGTGGGCGTGGTGCGCAGGCTCAAGCAGTGGGAGAGCTTTGCTTTGACTGAGTTACCGATGAATGAGCCTGCGGGCAACAATGATGGACTTAGAGCTCAAGTACGTCATTGGTTAACCGATAATGTTCCCGCCGGATGGCGACAAGCCATGACGGGCGTGGATCAAGCAGCGTTCGTTGCAGCTCAAAAAGAGTGGTTTTTCAAACTCTCAGGAGCGGGTTTCGCTACGCCTCATTGGCCGGCAGAGTGGCCCGGCGGTGGTCGTTCGCTGGCTGAGCAAAAGATTATTTATGAAGAAATAGCCCGCGCCGATGCACCGAGACTAATCCTTTACTTTGTCTCACTGTATCACGCCGCTTGCACCATCATGGAGTGTGGTACGTCTGCACAACATGAAAAGTATCTACCAAAAATATTAGCCGGTGAGGTGTGGTGTCAGGGTTTTTCAGAGCCCAACGCAGGTTCAGATCTTGCTTCATTGAAAACGCGCGCTGAGCGTAAGAGTGACCGTTACGTTATCAATGGACAAAAAATTTGGTCAACCATGGGGCAGTATGCGGATCGCTGTCTATTGCTTGCGCGTTCCGGTAACAGCGGGCCACCACAGGCTGGACTCACCTATTTCTTACTTGATATGAAGGCAAAGGGAGTCTCGGTTCGGCCTATTCATCAGATTACCGGTGATGATGAGTTTGCCGAAATATTCTTTGACGATGTTGAAGTGCCCATAGAGGAGCGTGTTGGTGAGGAAGGTGCGGGTTGGGCAGTGGCCCAAGCAACGCTTGCGTCCGAACGAGGTCTCACGTTAGTTGAGCTATCGCAACGCATGCGTTACGCGTTACCTATGCTTGTCAGCGCCATGGAATCCTCTGGTGTTATCAATGATGGTGCTTTGAAAGCCGAGCTTGGTGAATTAATCACTCGCGTAGACGCCGCATGCGCCGTAGCGGATCAGTATTTACTCAAGCGGATTTCTGGCCGCGAGGCGGTGGGGGATGCGTCAATTGTGAAGCTCTACTACTCGCGCACTCTGCGCGCTTTTACATCGTTGGGTTTGAAAATAGGCGGTCTCGATGCTCAATACCTCACACCACACATGCGTGGTGCAACGCAGGAGACTGGCGCCTGGATGCTGGATTTCATGAATTCTTATAATTGGACGATCGCCGGCGGCAGCGATGAAGTTCAGCGCAATATTATTGCCGAACGTATGCTTGGTATGCAGCGTGAGCCTCGTAACTGGCTATTTGAGGGGTAGCGTTTATGAGCGATGAGCTAGTGGAGCTGCGTGATTCGATCCGTCCCGTTCTCGAAGCAGCGGGTCCGGCCGCAGATCTCGACTCGGCGTGGAGTAGCGCCGTTGAGCTTGGGTGGCTCATGACCGCAGCGAGCGAAGATCTGGGTGGCTTGGGTCTCGGCCTGACCAGCATGACGCTGGTATCGACTGAGTGCGGCAGGATGGTGTCGCGATTACCCATGGTGTCTGCGCTTGCGTCTATTGATGTTTTAGGCCACGCGGCTGACGTTGCGCGGGTGGAAGCTATGATGGCAGGCACACTTATAGCAATGCCTCTTGCAGATAGCGCTATTGTACAGAGCTCAGATACCTTAACGGGCTCGGCAGAAGCACTGCCATGTGTAGATAGAGCAGAGGCATTTTTACTGTGGACCGAAGACCACTCAATGCTTTACGTAGTACCCAAAGAAGCCTCGGGACTTACGCTTACGTCAACACCGACTTGGGACGCAACGCGCCAGCTTTCCAGAGCAACATTATCGGAAATCTCGCTATCAACGGTAGAGATTATTGCCGTCGATGATCAGGCCCGTAGACTCGTTGCTCGCTTATTAACTTTACGGGATGTGCTGTTGGCTGCCGATACCGTGGGAGTAGCCAACGCTTTGCTAGACACAACTATTGAACATTTGCAGGTTCGTTATCAGTTTGGTCGACCATTGGCCATGTTTCAGGCGCTTAAACACCGAGTCGCCGATTTGCGCACGCAATTAACCGGTGCTGAGGCGCTATTGGAAAATACCCTAGCGTTGTTAGAACAAGATCTGAGTAATACCGATGCCGCAGTGGCCGCTATGAAAGCCTCTACGCTGGCAACGCAAGTGAGTTCGAGTATTGCGGAAGAAGGTTTGCAATTGCATGGTGGCATTGGTATGGCGCAAGAGCACATCTGCCATCTCTACCTTAAGCGCGCTATGCTCAATTGCCGTTTGGGCCGGCAAGGCTGTAATTATGCAAATGACATTGCCGAACGGTTTATCAATTCCTGCAAGGTAGCCGGTGGCTAGCGAGTGATTTTATGAAGGACATGGTCACCCCCGATGAAGGCCAGTGCCCGTTCGAATTTAATTTCGATCCGGACACGTTTACTGTTGGCGATATTGTCAGTTACCGAGTACCCGAGCGCTTCGATGACATGCCTTTTGTTGGGCGATTAGTTGCGGTTGAAGCTGATCATGTGTTGCTGGTTCACGATGGGTTACCTGGGGTGGAGCAAAATATAATGCGCGGCACCCGCGAGAGTCGTCCGGTTGTAAGCGCAGCCGATGCGCTTGGTTAGCCGTTAGTCTGTAACCACAACTCTGACCCTATCGAGATTGAATAGCTGCGTATAGGGCAGCTTATCGCCTGAGCGTTCAACGCTTCCACGTAATGCGACGAAATAGGTGCCTGCTGTATTGTACGAGTGACGTGCTGTAAGAGTGACGGATTGCTGGTCCTCAGGAACGTTAGCGTCTGCGATAAATTGGCCACCGTCTTCGCCCCAGTGCCATTCGGCGTTAGTAACTAGGCCTGTGTTTGGAGGCGCTGAGATGGTGCCCTGCAGCGTTACCTCTTCCCCCACTTTAACGTCAATACGTTTATTACCGTCAGTCGTTGTCAGCGTGACGACTGGGTTGATGCCAGCACGCGCTTGTGCGGTGGGTGGCAAAATGAGCTGCCCGCGCTCGATTTCATACCGAGTGCTTGGCGCCGGTGCCACACCTTCCTCTGCCCAGCGTGCAACATCGCGCAGCGCTTGGTGTAGCATGCCGATATAGCTAACGACATAGGTTTGTCCTTCAAGTGTCTTGTGAGTCACGTCACCATGCACAGCATGGTCGCTGTACCAAAGTCGGAAATGATCATCGACGTCAGCGCCAAAGTGCTCGTTGACTCGCTGACGGTACCAATCTGCTTGCCATGGGTAAGCTTCTTGGTCCCAGAGTGATGCGACCACAATCATTTTGCCTTCAAACTTGCCAGTTTGTAACGAACCCGAAGTCGCTTGTACGAAACCGGGTCCAATCAAGCGCTCTCGTTGGGGATATTTTGGGGTGCCATCGGCATTACGCCATTCATCCCACACGGTGTAATCGGGTCCGGGTACTTGATGACGGTGGTAGGTCTCTATAGCCAAGAAATTAGAGTTGTCTACCGTAACACTGTCGCCAGGTTTAACGTTGTTAATAACCGATGGATCTGCAAAGCCAAAAATGACGACATCATCAATGATGCGGGCTAACGGCACTCGCTTACCTTGCTGATCGCCCGAGTTAATAATGAGGTCGCCACCCAAAAAATAAACAGACGGTGGCATTTCATTCAGTCGAAGCCCCACTACTCGCTCGCCTTCAGCGCCCTTGAGAGACTTGAATGCAGTATCTACTTCGCCACGTTTTCGCTCGCTGGATGCATCGGTATTGAGTTGGGTGTTCGCGGCATCAGCGGCGGTTACTAGCTCAGCCACTCCCGCTGTGAACTGTATTCTATCTTTGCGATACCTTTCTGGGGCGTCATAGCCAAGATAGCCCGGCTTACTCCAGAAATCTGTGAAGTAGCTGGAATCGGCAGCCACTACATAATAATTAGTGGCCATTCAGCTTGAGTTCATCTATGTGTGATTGGGTTATCACAAGGAGGCATCAAGAGAAGTGAGAACCACACCGTTGAAAGGCAATTGACGAGCCTCATAGGATTATTGTTGACGTTAAAAGCTGGTGTTGTGTGTCATGAAGCACGTTCGACGATATGGCCAACTGCCGCTTGGGGCGCCAGCACTGTAATTATGTGGCTATGTTGGCTGTCAGCGCGGCCGATGAACTTGCATGGCGGGGCGGTGATTTTGTTCTCCCCCATTTCACTTGGCTGCTACTATTTTCTTTAGAGGTAACGTCGTCAGCTTCAACATTCGTCCGAGAGCTAGTATGAAAGCAGTTGACCGCTGCTTGCCAGGTCTTATTATCGAGATAATGCCCCTCAATGAGCGCTACTATCAGACATCGAGGGATAAATGTTGCAACGAAGTTATCGAGAGCATAATCGCGGTAAGCTGGTTTCTCTGGAGGGTAGATTCCTATGGCTCATGATTTAGAACTTGATCGGCGCGCGTTGCTGACAAGCATCCTTAGTTTGGTTGGAGCAGCAAGTTTTAGCGGCTTCAGCATGCAGTCACTGGCAAACATCGGTCCAAAAGACAGACGCTTTTTTTCAGCCAGCGGTTTTGATCTTCTTTCCTTGCTTGCGGACGCAATTATCCCTGGAACAAAATCGCCCGGTGCACTCGCGGCGAATGTGCCCGCCAAATTAGATACGTTGATGTTGAGCTGGGCGTCTGCCAATACTCAATCGATGGTAACGGAAGCACTGGGGCGGGTGGAGACAGCGTCTGATCCAGTTACCGGTAAATCATTCCGTAATTTAGCGTCGGATGAGCGCGTGAGATTTCTCTCGGATTACGACGCAAAAGCGCTTATGCCAAGCATTAGATCCTCTGAACTGTCTGAGGAAAAATCCAGAGCATCAAGCAGTTCCATAGCCGATCCCGGTTACCAAAAAATCAAGCAATTGATAGTAATGCTGTACTACGTGAGTGAAATTGGTATGACTCAAGAGCGTGTTTACGAACATATTCCCGGAAAATGGGTGCCATCTCTAGAAATTATGCCAGGTATGCGGCCTTTTTCATCTCCCGGCTTGCTGTAATAGGGGGCGAATTCATGTTTGACGCTGTGGTAATTGGATCCGGAATGAGTGGCGGAATTGCGGCGAAGGAGCTTTGTGAGCGCGGTCTTAAAGTACTTGTGCTTGAGCGCGGTCGACACATTGAGCCGGGCAAGGATTACACCGATAACGCCTTACCCTGGGAAATTGCCAATGCCAATATGATCCCGGAAACAGAGCTTGATAACGATTATCAAATCCAACGCCAGTGCTATGCACTCAACGAATCAACCCGGCAGTTTTGGGTGAAAGACTCAGAGCACCCTTATACAACGTCTGTTGATAAGCCTTTTTCATGGATTCGTGGTTATCACCTAGGCGGACGTTCAATTACCTGGGGAAGGCAGTCTTATCGCTTGTCGGAAATCGACTTTGAGGCCAATAAAAAAGACGGACACGGAGTCGATTGGCCAATTCGCTACAAGGACCTTGCACCATGGTATTCGCACGTGGAACGATTTGTTGGTGTTGCAGGATCCCGTGAAGGACTGTCGCAGTTGCCTGATGGAGAGTTTCTTCCCGCATTTGGGCTCAACGATGGTGAGCAGCAATTCAAAGCCGTTATTGAACAAACGTTTCCTAGTCGGCATGTCATCCCAGGGCGAGCAGCTAATTTGTCGGTAGCGCAGCCTCACCACGAGGAACTAAACCGCTACACGTGTCAGAATCGCTCGATTTGTGATCGGGGCTGTTCATTTGGCGCAAGTTTTAGCAGCCTATCTGCGTCGTTACCCGCCGCAAAACGCACCGGCAATCTAACTGTGGTTACTGATGCAATCGTAACAGGGCTCGATCAGGATCCGGTAACGGGTAGAATTATTGGTGTACGCGTCATCGACAGCAATACGCATGTAGGTAGGATATATAAAGGTAAACTAGTGTTTCTGTGTGCTTCTGCGATTGCATCTGCGGCAATACTATTGAATTCGTGCTCCGATGCGAACCCACGAGGTTTGTGTAATAAATCAGACCAAGTTGGTCGTAATCTTATGGACCACCTATTTTCGATAATCGTCAGAGGTATGATGCCAGGGCCGCAGGATAGTTATTACAAGGGCCGTCGACCCACAGGCTTTTACATACCCAGATATCGCAATGTCACCGATAGCTCTGACCAATTTGTTCGCGGCTATGGTTACCAAGGTGCCTTGATGCGGATACACGGTCCAGCCAGCGCGCGAAAGCCAGGGCTTATTGGCGAAGATTTAAAAGAAGCAGTCCGAACAATTGGTCCTTGGTTTGGCTACCTTTCTGGCTTTGGCGAAATGCTGCCAAATCCAAATAACCGCGTGACACTGAGCAAGTCAGAAAAAGACAGATGGGGTGTTCCGGTGGTCCATATCGATTGTGAGCACGGCGCCAACGAGAAGGCCATGGCATCGCAGATTTTGATTGACGGCAAGGCGATGATTGAGGCGGCTGGTGGTAGGGTAATTTCTGAGGCGAGTGAGCCGGCACCTCCGGGTCTTGGTGTGCACGAAATGGGTACGGCGCGTATGGGTAGAGACCCTAATACGTCGGTACTGAACGCTTGGAATCAAGCTCACGAAGCGCCAAATTTATTTTGTACTGATGGTGCTGCGATGACGTCATCCGGCTGCCAAAATCCGTCGCTGACATACATGGCATTGACTGCACGTGCTGCAGATTATGCTGCTAGACAACTCGCTGAAGGCCGCATTTGAGTCATCTGACGAGAAACGGGAAGGCATATCGGTGGATGTCTATTTAAGATAGCTGAGAAGTCGGCGTCAATTTAGTGAGCCCGGGGATTGGCGACACGAGTTGCTAGTGAGAATGTCATGAAAAAATGTTTACTTATAATAATTGTTGTTGTTTCCGTGCTGGCATTAATGGCAGCAGCATACGCCTATTATCAAATGCGCTCCCGCGGCTTTTGGCGCATTCCGGTATACGAGACAAAAGCACCGGCTATGCCCGAGTTAACACGGCCGGCGTTACTCGTATTTTCCAAGACCAACTCATTTATTCACAAGGACGCCATTCCCGCTGCTGAAGCAATGTTCAGATCGCTTGGTAGCGATAACGGTTGGTCGATTTTTATAACCGAGAGCGGTGCAGTACATAACGCGACAGATCTTGGGAAGTTTGATGCTGTCGTTTGGAATAACGTGACTGGGAATGTTCTTACAGGGGGTCAGCGCAAAGCGTTGGCCGCTTATATTGAGGGCGGCGGCGGCTGGCTGGGAATTCACGGTGCTGGTGACAAGTCAGCCGAATCTGATTGGCCCTGGTATCGGGAAAAACTGATCGGTGCTAATTTTATAGGCCACCCCATGGATCCGCATCTCCAAGAGGGAACGACTTATATTGAGGTACCGAATGACCCAATAACTAGCCATCTTGGTGACCAATGGGTAAGAACCGATGAATGGTACTCATTTGATCGCAGTCCGCGCCAGGCTGGTATGACCATACTTGGTAATTTAGACGAATCGACGTACCGCCCCGTTTTTTTCGGAGATGATATTCGTATGGGGAGTGACCATCCCATTATGTGGAAGACTTGTGTAGGAGCCGGCCGCGTCTTTTACACGGCAATGGGCCATACGGCCGAGAGTTATATAGAGCCCAAGTTTGTAGAAGTGATGCATCGTGCAGTTGACTGGGCTATCTCGACTGACGGGTACAACTGTAGTATCGATAGACCCTAGGCGCGAGAAGAAGATTTCTTGCCCAAGCGAATTCATTGTCCACTTGATCGCACTATCAAATAAAAATGAACTGGGCAATCGCACGATAATTCAGGTTGGTTTCATCTTGGTGTTATTTACTCTTGTTGCATCGACCCAAAAGGGAGCGCGCTCGCTATAGCGTGCATGCGTGATCAGCTTAAAGGACGCGCTAGCGCCTTTCATCGTGAGTATTTTTGCAATGGGATTTTTCAAAAAAATTGCACAAATTGCCAGCGGCATCTTGGTATTCATTGGCGCTTTCCTGGTCATGCTCTTGATCAGGGAGCCGCCAGTGAAGCCGGTTGCCGACATGGATATGTTGAATGCGTCAGTTGATGACGGTCGGTATCTGGCTGCTGCAGGGAACTGCATGCACTGTCATACCAGCCCGAACGGGGATCCTTATGCCGGGGGTGTGCCTTTTCACACGCCATTTGGTGTCCTCTACTCCACCAACATTACCAGCGATCCTGAAAGCGGTATTGGCAGTTGGTCATTTGCCGATTTTCATGCATCGATGAAGCGCGGTGTAAGGCCCGATGGGACACACCTCTATCCCGCTTTCCCATACACCGACTTTGCCCACCTTACCGACAGAGATATCGCATCTTTGTATTTATTTTTGCAGACACTAACGCCAAGTCAGGCCTCGGTGCCTGATAACGCGTTGACCTTTCCCTTCAGTCAGCGCGCATTGCTTGGCCCATGGAAATGGCTATTTCATGACACGAAAACCTATGAAGAAGATCAGTCCAAATCGCCGCAGTGGAACCGCGGTGCTTATCTAGTTGAAGGACTGGGTCATTGTGGCGCCTGCCATACACCGCGTAACCTTTTTGGTGCGGAGCGAGAGTCTCTCGCGTTTACTGGCGGCAGTTATATGGACAGAGTGCTTTTCGGGAACTACCGTCAGTGGTCTGGGGTGAATCTAACCTCGCATCCAGCCGGTCTAGCTTCCTGGAGTGAGGCCGACATAGTCGATTACTTGGGCACGGGTATTAGCGCTAATGCAGTGGTTCATGGACCGATGGTGGATGTAGTCATGAATTCCACCAGTCAGTTATTGCCCGCCGACCTACAGGCGATGGCTATCTATTTAAAAGCCCTACCTGCCAATGCTCAAGCTCCGGCCCCGCAGCCAGACGATGCCGTAATTGCTGCAGGCGAGGTCGCTTACACGGTCCACTGTGGTTCCTGTCACCTGCCATCTGGCGTAGGCGAGGACGGCTTGGGTGTTTCATTGACGTTGAGTCCTATCGTTAGAGCGCCCGACCCCAGTTCGCTTGTCAATGTGATTCTTTATGGTCCTCACCTGCCAGCGCGACTGATCGTTAATCGCAGTCAGATGAAAATGATGGGCAAGCGACTGTCAGACAGAGACATTGCCAGTATTGCTAGCTACGTCCGTACCACGTTCGGTGACGGTGCGGGCGCGGTAAGTCCAGAGTTGGTTAAACGCCAGCGCTAGTGGGAGAGAGCTCAATGCGCGTTATAAAAAAATCTCGAAAAAACCGCCAACCGTCGCTGTTAGTCTTATTCCTAGCGAGTTTTGCCGTCCATGCCCATGCTAGCAATGACTTTTTAAGGAACGGCGTTATGGGCATGGTTATTTCGCACATCGAATTCGCCCTTGCGCCAAACGCTAATTTGGCAAGCAACTGCCCAAACGGCATGACACTTAATTTACAAGAGATTTATGCCAATACGCCTGCAGGGAAGCGCCGTGAGGACGAAACCGACCAGGAATACTTGAAGCGCTTATCTAGCGCCGGCAAAAAGCTTGGGCGAAGCGAGGACGGCCGGGACTTTTGTATGCATCCACAGCTAGCCGACCCAGAACCCAATTTTCACAGCGTGGTGGGATCTCAAACCGCTGTATGGGGACTGAATCTGGATGGTAGAGATTCCGCTGAGGACTTCTCTGGAGTTGACGGTGAGTCTGGCATTGATAATCAGTGGTATCGAACAGTGGGTTGTAGCCGTTCTTTTCAACCAAACGGGATGTCTTTATCGTTCAATATTGCCATGCTGACGGGCTCTTGGGGCATAGTTCTTGAAGTGAAAGGTGTTGACGATTTGCGAAATGATGACCAAGTTCAAGTCAGTATTTACGCCAACGGCGACCCTATCAGGCTTAGCCCATCGCGCGAACCGCTCAGCTACGCATCCTATAGTCCCGATACCGATGAGCGATATTGGACAACGGTGCCAGGGCGTATTGAAGATGGGGTGTTATCGAGTCAGCCTGCGGATATTACGCTTCGTAGTGAAGTGAACAGCATGCTGCTCGAGCGCGTGCTACGTGACGCGCGAGTGGAACTGACGCTCGCAGAGGATGGGTCGGCAAGTGGGTATTTGGCGGGTTATGCGCCGGTCGAAAGTCTTTATGACATGCTCTATGGTTACCGGACGGGGCGTAAGTTTGGGGGTGAACTTGCGCCACTCGCGTTGCGTTCAAATTCGGCCAATGGGGCGGCTTTCGTACTTGGACACACCTGTCATGGGGCTTATCAGGCACTGTATGCCAATGCCGATGGCCATCCTGACTCTGAAACGGGTCAATTTACGTCCATCTCAATGCAGTACCGTATTAAGACTTTACCCGCGTTTATTCTGTCAGCGAGCGGTCCCGATGTTGTGACCACCGGGGTAGTGGCTGCAGAAATCACTCGAGGAGACGCTCATGTCAACCACTGATCGCCGTCTATCTAGCTCGTATCATGCCCCCATGCACTGGGTGCTTGCCCTAGTCGTTTTATTCGCCGGTCTTCAGGGTTGTAGCAATGATTCGAAGGAACTAGTGAAAGAGCCGGCAGCAGTCGGTGGGCCAACACTGCTGAGACGCATTACCGAGTCGCAATATCGATCGTCTATAGCCACAATTTTTGGGCCAGAGGTTCCTGTTGTGGCTCGATTCGAACGACCGCTGCGTGCCCACGGATTAATTGCCGTGGGGACGAGTGAGGCGGGGATCTCGCCTTTTGCCATGGAACAATATGATATTGCCGCACAGGGGGTCGCTGATTTTATTCTCGCGCCCGAGAATAGAGCCAGCTACCTCCCCTGTGTGCCAGCGGAGGGATCAAGCATAGAACGTGAGTGCGCTAGCGCATTCATCGATAGGTACGGGCCGCTACTGTTTCGACGTCCGCTTAGTGATGAGCAGCGTGAGCGTTATCTCGGCATCATTGAGAGCGGCACGGCCCATTTGGGAGATTTCTATCAAGGGCTCAGGTATGCGCTTGTCGGTATGATGACAGCGCCCGAATTTTTACTCCGAGTAGAGCGGGCGGTCGAAGACCCCGACCGCCCGTTCTTACGCCAGCTTGACAGCTACTCTAAAGCAGCGCGGCTCAGCTTCTTTCTCAACAATACCACCCCAGATATTCAATTATTGCAAGCGGCGGCAACGGGTGAGTTGGAGGACGAACAGGGATTACTCAAGCAAGTAGATCGACTTTTGGCATCGCCAAATTTTGAATTTGCATTGCGGGCGTTTTTCCGAGACATGCTGGAATTTGAGTTATTCGACGATCTTGCAAAAGACAGCGAAATCTATCCCGCATTTAATTCTGAGGTTGCTGCTGACGCTCAAGAGCAAACTTTGCGAGATATTATCCGGACTTTGATGACAGAAAACGGAGACTATCGCCACATATTCACCCTTGCCGAAACGGATATGACGCGCGCATTGGGGGTAATTTATCGTCAGCCAGTCGCTCCGCGCGATGGATGGGAGCGCGTACCATTATCTGCAGATGGGAGTCGTATTGGTATCCAGAGTCATGTGTCTTTCTTGGCGCTACATGCACATCCGGGAAGGTCCTCACCCACTTTACGCGGTGAAGCGTTGCGCAATATTTTTCTTTGCCAAGAAGTTCCCGACCCACCGCCTGACGTGAATTTCAGCGCGATCCAAGATACTTCCAATGCCGCGATGCCCACTGCACGAGAGCGACTATCGGCGCACAATACAGAGCCTGCTTGCGCGGGTTGCCACAAAGTCATGGACCCCGTTGGACTGGCACTGGAAAACTATGACGGGCTCGGTGCATTTCGCGAGCGCGAAAATAATGCACTGATCGATGCGACGGGCTTTCTCGATGGCATGTCCTATGAGGACGCTCACGGCTTGGCGCTGGCGCTTGAAACGCATCCAGAGACGCCACGATGCCTGGTTGAAAAACTGTATCGCTTTGGTGTGGGGCGCGACACGGTTTGGAAGGAGAGGGCTTACATGGATTACTTAATTAGCCTGTTTGAGCAAGCGGAGTATCGCGTTCCTGCGTTGATGCGGATTATTGCCACCAGTGAAAACTTTTTTGCGATTACACCCTTCGAGAATGAAGGACAAGACAGACTTTGGGTAAGCACTAATAAGCGTGGGGGTATTGATTCATGAGTGACATAACGCGTAGAGGATTTCTGCGGGGTAGCCTACGTGGCGCGGCAATAGGTGTAGGGTTGCCGCTGTTAGATTGCCTGCTTGATAACTCAGGCAAGGCATTCGCGGCTACCGGAAAACGCTTGCCGGTTAGATTTGGGACATGGGTTTGGGGGTGCGGATTTATTCCCGAACTGTGGATCCCAAAACAAGTCGGTACAGAATTTACGTTACCTGCGCACTTGGCTCCACTAAAACCGTATCAAGACCAAATGGCATTATTGAGTGGGTTTGACGTTAAGTTGGACGGCGTACCCAATAAGCCCCATGTGACGGGGTGTTTCGGGCTGCGTACCGGTATTCCTGTGCCGGATTACAAGGTGAAGGCGCCCACCCTGGATGTTTTGATTAGCGATCAGATTGGCGACACGCGGTTTCGCTCATTAGAAGTGTGTTCTGCGGGCATTGAGCGTTCTTATTCGTATCGTGATGCGGGCTCACCGAATCCTAGTGAGACATCGCCGCTTACGCTTTATCACCGAATTTTCGGGGCTGGTTTTCAAGACCCCAATGCCATGGAGTTCACTCCCGATCCAAGATACATGGTGCATGCGAGTGTACTGTCGGCCACCGGTGAGGAGCGTCGTAAGTTGATGCGGGAGGTGGGCGCGCACGATAGGCAGCGATTAGACGAATACTTCACCGCCCTACGCGAGATCGAGCAGAAAATGGCACTCCAACTGGAGGCTCCGGCGCCCGTAGAAAATTTTGTTATTCCTAACGCACCACCCGCCACAACGATCGATTCTGAAGTTGAAAATGTCATGGAGAATCATCGTTTAATGGCTGACTTGCTCGCCCGTGCTCTGCAGTGTAACCAAACACGGGTATTCAATATGCTGTTTTCCGATACGGCTTCAAACCTACGCCGGCCTGGCAGTTCTTCGACGCACCACACGCTCACCCACGAGGAGCCTGTTGATCCAGAACTGGGCTTTCAGCGAGAAGTCGCTTGGTTTGCCGAGAAAAGTATGGTGGCTTGTGGCGAGTTTTTAGACGCGCTTTCTGCTATCCCCGAGGGGGATGGTACATTGCTAGACAATTGTTTGGTGCTTGCGCACTCAGATTGCTCAATCGCCAAGTCGCATGCTGTAGAGGGCATTCCGACAATGATTGTAGGTCGAGCTGGTGGACGTGTTCGCACCGGGTTTCATATTGCAGGAAAAGGCGATCCAATTTCGCGAATTGGACTAACCGTGCAACAGGCTATGGGGCTACCCATTGAGCGCTGGGGTACCTTGGGTATGGAAACGAATCGGGTCATAACGGATTTATTGGTGTAATAACGTATCAATGGGCAGCCGAGCGTAATGCGCATTTTACTTGTTGAGGACGATCATTTCTTGGCGGACTCTCTTGTTGAGGCGCTTAAGGCCGAGGGCTACTTTGTTGACTGGCTAGACGATGGGAAATTGGCTGCGTCACTCCTACAAATAGAAAGAGTTGATTTGGTCATCCTAGATCAACGGTTGCCGGGTTGGTCGGGTCTCGACGTTCTGCGCCAGATGCGCGCGCATAGCAATGCAACACCCGTACTTTTGCTCACGGCCTGCGACGCGATAGAGGACAAGGTAGCAGGATTAGACGCGGGCGCCGACGATTACTTAACTAAGCCTTTTGATATGGATGAATTGTTTGCTCGTGCGCGCTCGCTATTGCGACGATCGAGTGCGCAAGCCCCATTATTACACGCCGATGGTTTGGTGTTTGATCCAGCAAGTCGATGCGTGACAGTTGACGATACCGTAGTCACGGATCTTACTAACAAAGAACTCGCTATCCTTGAATCGCTTCTGCGCAGTCGCGGCCGGTTCGTTACTAAAAGTCGCTTGTTAGAAAGTAGTAGTACGTTGGCTGAAGAGCCTGAATCTAACACCATAGAGGTTTATATTTCTCGACTTCGTAAACGGCTTGGTCGCGATCGGATCGAAACCTTACGTGGCGTCGGTTACCGAATTAAATGATGCGGTCTTCTCTGCGCAAGCGCCTGCTATTTATTTTGCTGAGCCTTACATTAGTTAGCTGGATGTTGGCTGGTCTCGTTACTGTTTTTGTGGCTAAGGAGCTGATTAGAGAGCAAATTGAACGTCAGCTGAACGAGTACATGGATATCGTTCAGCATTCGATGGCGGTCATCTTGGCCGATCCATTATTGAACCAGTACTATCGCGAGCAAAATTTAGTGCAGTTGGCGGAATCGGGCATTCGGCGATCAAGAGGTTTTGGGTCCGAGGGGCAAGATCAAGCGATTAACCTGTGGTTTGACTCCAGTCAGGTTGTCGTGGGCACTCAAGCGCCCGTGTTTCCACCACCAACGCGGGAAGGCTTTGTTAAATGGGAGCAAACGAAAGGAGGTGATGATACTGCTTGGTCAGTTCTTTACCGTGCTGCTCCCGAGCACGATATCTGGCTCGCCGTAGGTGTAAATTTAAACCAGGCAACGCAGCTGGGATTAACGACAATTGCTTATGCGGTCTTGCCTTTGCTTGTGGTACTACCGCTGAGTGTGATTGCGCTCTTGTGGGGCGTACAGCGCGGTTTGGTGCCTCTTAATCGGCTTGCTGCAAGTATAGAAATTCGGCAACCCCAAGCGCTTGACCCCATTGACTCTCCTGACGCGATGAGCGAAGTGCAGCCCGTGGTGACGGCAATTAATAGACTGTTGGAGCGGCTTGGTCGAGCCTTAGAAAGCGAGCGCCGATTTACTGCCAACGCCGCCCATGAGTTACAGACGCCACTAGCGGCCATAAAAGCAGAAGTTCAACGTTATCAGCGACAGGTCGAGGACGATGTGACCCGCGATATGTTGGTACGCATTTCTGAACGTGTGCATCGTGCCACTGATACGGTTACGCAGTTACTGACGTTGGCGCGACTCGATCCCGATCAGTCCTTGGTCTTTGAGACGGTCGATTTGCACGAGCTTTTGATTGATGTGATTGCTCAGGAGGGTTCACTAGCGGTTGATCGCCGGCTGGATATTCAAGTGCCCGAGCATTGTGGAGTATCTATACAAGGCAATCGATCATGGCTGCAGATTCTAGTCCGAAATTTATTGATCAACGCCTTTCGACACGCCAACGTTGGCAGCACTGTTCGGGTTTCAATACAGCGAGAGGGTGGTTCCCATACACTTCTGATTGCCAATGACTGCGACCCCATGCCTAGCGTCCAATGGCAATGTCTTACCCACCGGTTTTATACCGCTGGTGCGAGTGGCTCAAGCGGTGTTGGTTTGGGTTTATCGATTGCGCAACGTGTGATTGATTTGCATGGTGCACAGCTAAGCTTGTCACCTTGGAATGAACAGGGTGGTTTTCTTGCCAAGGTAGTTTTCCGCTAGGGAAAAGGCTCGCGCCGCGAGCATGGTATTTTTAACGCCGTTGAAACAGCGGTAAATTCAGTTCGGTAAAGGATGGATCACTGGCAAGTTCAGGTAGGCCTGCATTGGCGCTACTGTCTACAGGGCGTCGGGTTCTAAAGTCATAGGTAACAACTCGCTTACTAAATCGCCATCGCCCGTCGCTGCAGCGCTGATAGCGATCAACATAGCGCACACACATAAAGTCTTCTTCGCAACCGCCATCGCGCGTTGGAATCATGTGCCATGCGAGGGCGTAAACTTCGCCCTCTGCTTCATCACCGTTTATCGCAATTAAGTGGTTGCATACGTGATGTCCACTATAGGGCATGTAGCGAAATGCTTTCTCCAAAAAATCAACATAGTCGTCTTTGTCGCCATCGAAGCTATCGCCATGCGTATCTGTGGCACCGTCTATGTAAAGATCTCGCAATAAATTACCGTCTTTACGGTCGACGCCTCGGGAGTACAGTAAGACGAGTTCCCGGATGGCTTCCTTATCGGCGAGCTCTTGGAGAGTTGCTGAATCCACGTTTATTACCTCTTAAAATAATTGCCATGTTTTTTGGTTTATCTTAGTACAGGAAATCATTGTACCAAGTGGAATATTCTTCGTGGCCTGGTACATCGCGGGCGTTAGCCCTACCGTCTATCACCACATGAATTATGGCGGGTCGACCGCAAGCCAATGCGCGCCTTACTGCTGGCCCAATCTCTGCTTCGTGTCCCACAAATTCGCCGTGAGCGCCATAGCCCTCGGCCACCTTATCAAGACGCAACTGTCGCCCCCAGTGGGCCTCGGTTTCAGGCGTGTCATCGCCTAGGGTGCCCCGATAGCCTCGAACCTCCACGCCCCACGCATAATCTCCTGCGACAATACAGACAATGGATAAGTTTTTACCTACCGCAATTTCTAGCTCGGATGTGTGAAACAGGGATGCCGAACGGTGTTGATACCCTCGGCCTCCCATAGCTCCAAAAGCCGTTGGTAGACGGGTGTCATCAGGTAACGCTCAGGCTGTTATGGCTTCGGCCCCTTTAACTGTGGCTCGATGAAGTATCCGCCCCGAGTTCTCGTCATAGGGGCGTGATCGGTGTAATAGTCCGGGGTTATTAAATATCACCATGTCGCCTTCATCCCATGTGTGTAAATAGGTAAAGCGATCTTGCGTGCACCAGTCGATTAATTCCTCAAGTAATGCTTTGCTGTCATCATCGGAAAACCCTTCTATGCGTCCAGCTGTTGCGCCGATAACCAACGAATGGCGCCCATCTCGGTGCTTCCAGACCAGCGGATGTCCATTGTCGGGAAAAATGCTGTTCCAGCGATCAATATCCTCCTGCAGAGGTACGTCGTAGAGCTTGCTCATAACGGCGTACATAGAATGCACCACGGTCAAGCCATTCAGGCTGTCCTTGCGCTCCTGCGGCAGCGCGTCGTAGGCTGCAAATAGGTTCGCGAACTCAGTTTCGCCACCGACAGTCGGTGGTGCTACGCATTTAAGCATGGTGGCTTTGCCGGGGATGCGATAAGACGTCCCATCCATATGCCAGAAATTATTTCCCAACACATACTCGCGATGCGCTTTCTCCTTCTTGTCTGCAGAGATCCGGTAAAGGCCAAGTTTATTAGCCGGCGAGCCATCGTCGGTGACTTTTGCTGCTTCCATCTCGCCTAGACGGTTGCTTAGCGAAGCCATCGATTCATCGCTGAGATGAATTTTTGGAAACAACAATACACCATGCTGATTTAAGGCCTCTAAGATCTGCTCTGGAACTCCGTCATCGAGTATCTTGTCGGCTGCGATGAAGATGCGAGCGCCAATTTCGTCGTTGATAGGTTCTATGTGTAGTGTATTCACAATACCTATTCCTTTTTAATTACTGTATCGGCCGCCATTTACACCGAGCGTATGGCCGGTAATGTAGTCGGCGTCTTCCGAAGCGAGGAAAGCCACAGCTGCGGCAATGTTGCGCGGCTTCCCGGTTCGTTTCATGGGTGTGGTTTGGGCAAAGGTCTCAACGTCAACCGGTGCGTCACGCAAGCCGGGGGTGTCCACGAAATTTGGTGGTACGTTGTTAAAGGTGACGCCTGAGGTGGCGTACTCCTGCGCCAGCGCCTTAGTGAGGCCAATAACCCCGCCTTTCGAGGCGACGTAATGGGCCATACTTTTAGCGCCGGTCTGTGCGGAACTTGACGAGATATTGATAACACGTCCCCAGCCCGACGACACCATGTGGGGCACCATTGCCTTACAACATAAGAACGGGCCTTTGAGGTTGATTGCTAGGAGGCCCTCAAACGCCTCTTCGGTTAGATCCTCAAACTTACAGAACGGCGACAGAGCGGCGTTATTTACCAGTATCGATACTTGCCCAAGATCTTTTATGGTTCGGGCATGTGCATAGGCAATATCAGCCGCCGACGAGGCGTCGCCACCGCAAGCTATGGCATTGACGCCCATCTTGCGTACTATTTCTGCCGTCTCTGCAGCGCCTTCTAGATTCAAATCCCAAGCGGAGATGTGGACACCATCCTCGGCTAGTCGCTCGCAAATCGCGCGACCTAGACCCCGAGCAGCCCCTGTAACTACGGCTACTTTACCTTTTAGCGACATTGCATACTCTCCACTCTAGGCGATTGGGCCGGGTATGACGGGCACAGTTTGTGTCAGGCAGCTACCAAAGCTGTGAAAGCCCGTAGCGTGAAGACCACCAGTGCCGCCGCAGCAAACAATCATGACATCTTTGGGTTCGGTGACTACGTATACTTTGCTGTTGATTACTCGGCCAAGGGGTTCAAGCTGCTCGCGATGCTTGGCTGTGAGATGGTTGGCGTCCATCGCTGTATTGCGCCAGAGAATCTCTTGCACATCTTCAAAGTGAGGTACGTCTCTGTGAATGATGTCTGCCCAAACAGGATTGATAGCCACTAGTATCTCGGCAAATGGCATGCAGGGCGTCAGGCCGTTCGCGCCGGGGTAGGCAAGTGATTTACCTGTCATCTCCAGGAATTCTGGTCCTTTTTGAGAAACCGTATCGAGAACGTTCATGGTGCCCATGCTGCCGTACACAGATACGGCATCACCTTTTACGCCACGGCGCTCTGCGAAGGGTTGCCAGGGCGAGCGCTCTTCCCATTCGCCAAACACCACGCCAGCGACGCGTCCGGGCGAGCCAAATGTCGTTTGCGAAGTGACGCCTGGCACTTGACCCGCGATGTTGCGCATAATCAAACGAATGGCGCGACCGATCGCCGCAGCGGGAGTGGCTGCGCCACCAAGACAGCCATGTTGGTACGGAATACTCAGTTTGTCACGTATGGCCCCATTAACAATCGTCACTGGGTACACAGGTGCGGTTGTGGTGTTTTGACCAAACAACTCGAAATCATCGCGGGCCATGCCTTCGAGGGCGGCGATGATCACGGGTAATGTCTCGGGTTCTGCGCCAGCCATAACAGCATTAATGGCAATTTTTTCTACGGTGCACTCGCCGTCTTGAGGCGGCAAAGTACATATAAGCTCGTCGGCAAAGCGGTTGTTTTTACTGAGGAATTGACGTACCCGTGCTTCGGTTGGGGGGATGAGTGGCAAGCCATCTCCCCAGCCTTGCTCCAGCGAGAAGCGGGTAAAAGCCATGACATCGTCAACGTCGGACGCTACGCGTTCACTCGAGAGCCAATCAACATCACAGCCGGCTGGGCCGCAGTCTCTAAGATTAGGTGCTTGCTTGGCGGTTTGGGAAGATCGCCCGGGCTCAATGGATATAGTCATACAGCCGTCCTTAGCGATGTCTGCGAGGAGATTCCCATTGTCTCCATAATGCCGTCTATGTGGTTCCTCGCTACGGCATCGACCTCAGCGCGTTCACATTCATTTAAGGGGTAGGGAAGCACATGAAGGCGAAGGCCAGAGCGACCACCGCGGCGCGCGAGTGCACGAGAAAGATCAACAAAGTTTTGAGTACATACGGCTGTGGTTGGTATCCCTTTAGATGCGGCTGTAATAGAGTCGCGAATGGTCCAACCTGTACAGGAGCCACAATTGGCGAGCCCCACAAGCGCAATATCAATGCCATCCAAGAACTCATTGAGGCTTGCGGCAATGCGCTCTCCCTCAGCGCCGGTACGACCTTGTGAGCATCGCCACAGTTTGACGGTGGCACCCGCTGCAACGAATTGTTCTGCCCAAATCTCAGTTATCCAGTCCCAACAGCGCCATATTTCATCGACACGAATACCTACGGTTTTGCCCATCAAATTACCAGCATCCGGTCCGGGAGAGGTGACGTCCTGTGTAAGAGGCACACTTGGGTTTAACACATTGCCTATTGCCATAGCGCTAGCTCCTCGCAAAAATAAGATGAAAAGTCCAAAATATTGGACTAATATGTTTCGCATGTTGGACTAAATATACCGGATGAATGATGCGGGTCAAGCAAATCAGTAATCTGTTCGCCCTTATGGAATTGTTCGCGCGGCGTCAGCGACCGCTGTCGGTTGCGGATATTGTCACTGCACTCAACTGGCCGCGTTCAAGCGTGTTTAATGTGGTGCAGACGCTGGTTGATGAGGGGTATCTGTACCAACCCAGTCCCCGTGGAGGCTATAGCCCAACCGCGCGCTGGATGGACCTTGCTCGATCACTGGTCGACTCACAGCCGCTTCCAGCGTCTATTCATGAGCAGCTTGTTGCACTGATGGAACGAACCGGTGAGACGGTTTTTCTTGCCGCGGCCGAGGGTTCAAGCGTGGTTTTTTTGGACGTTGTTGAGCCCGCTGCAAACATAAGATTTGCGGCGAATGTTGGCCAGCGCTTGCCCATTCACGTTACCGCGGCTGGTAAAGCTATTCTGTCGCAATATCCAACCTCTGAATTCAACGCTCTGCTCAGGCGTTTACGTTTTGACTTTGATTATGAGCTTTCCCCTGAGTCCGTGAAGCAAGATATTGAGGATCATCTGGCAAGGGGGTGGTACACCAATATGGGGCAATATGCCGAGGGTGTTGCCGGCATTGCGGTGCCGTTTCCGTACCAAGATCGACGAATGGCTATTGCACTTGGTGGTCCGGTATCGCGCGTCGAAGAGCACGCCGATGAGTATGGCATGTTGTTACGTTCAACCGTGGACGATTTGCTGCTGTACTGAGAGCGACTCACATGAGTGCTCGGATCAGATGCGGCTCGCCTACCGTGCCTGTAACCCCTCATTGCCTTTGTGTAGTCGTAGTTTTAATGAGTTTTGATAATAAGCAACGGCCTGATACTGGCCGATCAGCACAGGGAACTCCATAAGTTGCTGAGTGTTCCAGCTTGCACTCAAGATCTCCCAAGTATTGTCAGAGATCATCGCATCAAGGTAGAGCTCATCCACAGCCTGCAAGATGGCTGTTTCATGTCTGCTCAGTGTATTTGTAGACGGGCCTGCGATTACGGCGTCGATATCTTCATGGGTAAACCCAGCTCGCTGAGCCACCATGACGTGTTCTCCCCACTCATAGGGTGCCTGCAGCAGCCAGGCGATACGCAAAATACCGAGCTCTCGCTCTCGTAATGAAAGCGTGCCTGCTTTGAGTAGGTGCAGACCAACGCTAGAGTGCGTCGCATAGAGTCCGGGTAAGTGAGCCATGGTTCGCATGATTTCAGGTAGCGTATTTGCGAGGGTCACAGATTCGCTACTATGCGGGTCGGCCAGAATTTGCCGTCGAACCTTGTGCGTTGTGTCACGTAATTTGTCATCGTCTGCTTCTATCGCGTTATTGACGCTCTCGAATAAACGAATCATTTCAATAAAATCATCGGGCAAGCAATCAAAGCGTTTGGGCGCTACGCGGGGGGCATCACCCAAAACTCGCTGTTGTCGTTGTTCAGGCGACTCTGTTGACTGCTTGCGAATAAGCTTTGTCATGGGCGTGGCCCCTCTTATGAGAACGCGTCGAGTTAATGTTGAATAGTAGCTTGAGTGTCGTTGCCATCAATGTCGTTATTGGGCAACACAGTTGTTCAATATGCTATTCTCAACGCTGGTACGCAACAAAAAATTTGGAGTATGTTGCGCGAAATAGGGGGGGCAGTAAGTGGTCTAGCAACTGGCCCAATGGGTAGTTTGGTGTCAATGGCTTGGTATCAGCAGCTTGCTATGAGTAGCTGCGATCCCGGTCACCGTGAGGCCATTGGCGTGTACTCAAGTGCCAGTTCAATCATTTGGCTGTGGAATCAAATTATTAAAGTCGTGTGTCGCAAGTGCGATACCAAAAAAATCACGAGCGGAGAATAAAAAATGCAGATTACAGCCGGACAACATGCTTTTATCACTGGCGGTGCGAGCGGAATTGGCTACGGCATTGCACAGGCTCTTGCAAAGCGGGACGTGAACATCACCATTGCAGACATTGACCAAGAGTCACTCGATACAATTCAAGGTAGTTTGTCGTGCCAACATATTGGGCTAGAACTTGATGTGCGTGACGTTGATAGTTGGCGTAGTTGCCAGAAACAGGCTGAGGCCCAGTTTGGACCTGTTGATATTTTGATTAACAATGCGGGTATCGGTTTTGATGGGCGTGATGTCGTAGATACCACGGCTATATCGCTGTCGCAGGTGCTTGCGATAAATCTACTGGGTGTTCACAATGGGTTAAATGTGATTGGCGCTGCAATGCGTGACCAATAAATAAGGTAAATAAAAAAGGAAAGGTATTTCAATGACAGTCACTGAGAACAAGGGTCTGGATGAGTGGCGCAATTACTGGTTTTTACCCATTTTAGGTGCGCTTGGGTATGCCACATCAGTACTTTACATCTATTCAATGGGGCCTTTCATTGAGCCAATTCAGCAGGAATTTTCCTGGAGTCGGGCACAAATTTCGTCGGGCATCACCATTACTGCCGCAGGTACAGCATTGTTCTCTATTCCAATAGGGGCTTTGGTCGATCGCCTCGGGCCCAGGCGCATCGCAATATTTGGTGTTATTGCTGTTTGTTGTTCTGTAGCGCTTTTGGGCACGGCAACCGGTAGCGATTTAAACTGGGTGGCGATTTGGTGTGTTTTAGCCTTCGCGACCATCTTTGTGCAAACCACGGTGTGGGCAAGCGCTGTCAACAGTCGTTTCCGCGCATCACGCGGCGTAGCTCTGGCTGTAACGCTCTCTGGTGCGGCATTTGCGGCGGCATTTTTCCCCGTCGTAGCAAGCTGGCTAATTGAACGATTTGGTTGGCGTACAGCGTACTTTGTCATGGCAGCGGGTTGGGGGGCTATTGCCATACCACCCATTATTTTATTTTTCCGTGGTGCGTCAGACAAAAATCAAACGCCAGAGCAAGCGCAACCCCCTGAAACACTGACCGGATTGTCTGTGCGTGATGGATTTCGCTCCTTTCCATTATATGCCCTGGTCCTTGCCGGCGGTTTTTTTGCTTTCACGGTTGTCGGTTTGATGGTGCACTTTATCCCCATCCTTACGGGTGCCGGTGTTGGGCGAATTGAAGCGGCGGCACTTGCCGGCATGATCGGCCTTTTTTCTATGGTTGGTAGACTCGGGACAGGTTTCTTACTTGACCGGCTATCGGCACAGCGCGTGGGCGCCGTTGTTTTTCTTTTTCCACTTGTTGGTGCGCTAATATTGCTGTCCGGACTTACCGATTATTATGCACTGAGTCTGGCTGCCATCATGATTGGGCTGACGTTGGGCGCCGAGGTAGACGTGATTGCCTTTTTGAGTGCACGGTATTTTGGCATGCTCAATTACGGCACGCTCTATGGTGCCGTTATCGGTGCCCTGAGTATTGGCACCGCGTTTGGTCCGCTTACTGCAGGTTGGTTTTTTGACGTGAGTGGCGACTACAACCAATTCTTACTACTCGTCTGCATCATGGTTGTTATCGCATCAGTCATGTTGCTGAGCCTGGGGCGTGCTCAACCTTTTGATGATACTCATTAGTTGCTCGGTGTCGCCTAGTTACTGTCTTGTGTTGCCTGCAGCATAGATTGCTATGGCAGCGCGCATTAATCCGGTTTGCCGCCCAATTGGTCTGGCAAGCCGAGATTCATCACGCCACACACCGGGTGATTCTGTCCAGTAATAAACCCGGCCTCTTCAGATGCCAGATAAACCACCATACTCGCCACTTCATCGGCCTGAGCAAATCTTCCGTAGCCAGTAGCGTTTGCAAGGCGTTCATAGGGCGTATCGCGGATACTCTCGGGAGTCATTTCGCGCGCCGCTTCACTCGAGGTTGGTCCGGGTGAAACACAGTTAACGGTAATCCCTTTGCCGGCTGTTTCTTTTGCAAGGGCCGACGAAAAGGCAATAACAGCACCTTTTGAGGCGGAATAATCCACTTGTCCCGCAGTACCAATTGTGCCGGCAACAGAGGCGATATTGATAATGCGACCATAGCCCCGATCTAGCATGGGGTTAATGACTTCGCGAGTGGTATACATCACACCCATTAAATTACTGGCTAACACGCGTTGCCAAGTGGGTTCCTCTGAATAGCGAAACAGTGACATATCGCCTCGTGCGCTGCCGCCAGCGTTGTTGACGAGCACATCGATATGCCCATGGTCTGCCAATATCTGTGCCATCACCGTTTTTACGGCAGAGTAGTCGCTTACATCCAACGATACGGCGTGGCTTGTACCACCCATTGTTTCGACTGTGGCTAACGCCGGTTCAAGCGTTCTTGTCGCAATCACCACCGTGTAGCCACGGCTAGCGAGTTGTAATGAAATAGCCCGCCCGATGCCGCGCGCTCCGCCAGTGACAACGGCAACTCTGCTATTTGCTTGCATGCACATACTCCCGAGATAAGCCTTAAGGGCCGGTGTCATGCCAGACCTAAAGATTTTCTACGATACCCTGTGATTTTCCGGTATCGTACACATGTGTTGAATAGTGTGCAGTATGAATCGACTATGACAGAGAGACTTGCGAACGTTGGCTTTATTGGTCTTGGCAGCATGGGAGAGCCAATTGCCCGTCGCTTAGCGCGTCAAGGGTTCCCTGTGATGGGATGCGACATTGACCCTAACATGCTTGCGGCATTTGATGAGCCTGGAACGCAACGCTCCTCCGATCCCTACGAGACTGCACGCTACGCAAGTTTGCTGGGTATTTGCGTCCGTACTGACGAGCAGCTTGAGGCCCTGGTGGATAATGGGCAACTGTTTGAAGCGTTGGGTTCGGGCGGTACCGTCATTCTGCATTCGACAGTGTCTCCGACGCTTGCACGTAGCTTGTCAGATGTGGCCGCGCGTTTCGGTGTTGGGTTTGTCGATGTTGGCGTGTCAGGTGGTGGGCCGGCAGCCCTCGATGGTCAGCTATCACTTTGGATTGGCGGCAACGACGCCGATGTTGAGCGTGTAAAGCCTTGGCTCGAGGCTATTGGTAAGCAGCTATCCCACCTAGGGGCAGTTGGCCGTGGCCAGGAGGGCAAATTACTCAACAACCTGATCTCTATAGCCAATTACGGCATGTCTACCGCCATTGTCGATATAGGGCTGTCGATGGGATTTGACCGCCAACAACTGATCGATGCGCTAATGGCGGGTTCTGCGCAGAGCTTTGCATTGGGCGTTGGCCCACGCTTTGTGCAACCGAGGGAAGGTGCGGGAGCCACCGGTAGTGTCCGAGGTTTGCATGACCTTTTAAAGAAAGATCTCGAGCATGCATCAGAATTGCCCACCAATCAGTCGCTGGCCATGCGGCACCTAGTTGATGCCGGCGCTTTCATGATTAAGCGTTTACGCGCAGCGGAGCTGGAATTTTCCGGACAGGTAACGCCCGTTGATCCGTTGCAAACAGTCGATAATTATTTCGCTGCTATTTCCGCTCAAGATATTGACGGTTTAATGGTGCTGTATGCGGAAGATGCGAACTTCACGTTGCCCAACGGAACAATCGTCAACGGGAAGGCCAATATTCGTGACCTACATCAAAAGGTGTTTAGCGCTGGTGCCCCAAAGCCAGTGCCGATTGAGAAAATAGTGGGCAGCCAATGTGTTGCGGTCGAGATCGAAGCGCATTTGCCCGATGGTTCGGTTCGATACACAACCAACCACTACCGATTTGATGAGATGGGTAAAATTTTGTCGCTAGGTGTTTACGCGCGCGGCTGACCTAACGGTACCGCTGTCGCAGTGTGGGCGATAGTAGGTGCCGAAGAGCCGTCTTCTAAAGATTGTTAACTAGACTCAGCTGAGCCATCTTCGTGAGCCATCCAATGCACAAAACGATGCATTGGGTACATGGCATCATGCGGATTACCAATGGTGCTTGGACCCGCTTCTCCCAGGTGAACAATACGTTGCGCGCCACAACTAGCCAGACGATCTCGATAAGTCACCATACGATTGAATGGATAGAAGCCTACGGTTTGAGTGGCTACATTGACATGGGGTATTGCATCATCAAGTGAATCAACCCGAACCACGTTCGCAGTCTTGTTAATAGGGTGAAAATCTACAGGCTCTTCAGAACAGATGACGATACCCCTGCCATCAGCTTCTCCAAAAGCACGGTAGTCATCGTCCATTAACGTGAGCATTTCGATTTGTTCGCGCATCTCTATATCAAGAGGTCTAATATCACTCGATGCTGCAGCTCGAGCGGCAATCTCAGCCTGCAAACGCTCACTGAATTGCTCCACTTCTTCTCGACTACCCTCTACAAATTGGTAGCGGCTGGCTACACAGGCCTCTTGATTAAGTGTCATGACGTCATCGGCGGCGAGGGCGGCGGCCTTGGATAAACTCTGGTCTGAGTCAAAGGCCTCATGGCCAATCATCGAGATCGATGTCTTCGGATCAAACGACACCAGTTGAAAACCGGGTCCTAGGTATTGAACAACATTGTTAATTGCGTCGCCGCCACCCCAAGCAATTATTTTGTCAAAGTACTGGGGTCGATAAAGGATGGACTCGGTCGCGGTATCGCCGCCGCGCCAATAAATAGCGCTCATTGATTTAACAATAGGGTGGTCTGCATCGATATCTGCCATTGTCCGCAGGATGGCAACCATGGTGAACGGGTCCGCCGAAGACATTTTGAATAGATTCACAGCTTTAACCATCGCACCCTGGGCAATGGATTTAACTGCAACGCCCGGGGAATTCCCGGGTAAAACATGAATCAAACGGGGACCAAAAGCCCTAACAAAACTGCGTCGACCGGTAAAATCCTGCTTGGGAATCCAGCCGTCGAGCGCCGCTGGGTCAGAAAAATTTTGCGCGACCTCAGCCTCGAGGATGCGCTTCTCTAGATAGGCGGTAGCGTGCCGGGCCGTGGCCTCGACAACTTGGCGCGGCAATATGTGCGTGGACGCCATGCGTTCAAAGCACTCTTGCATATGTATGTTGTCAGCGGCACGCAAGCGCTCACCGGTTAGTACTAAAAAATCAATGATTTCCGCCAGTGGCACATTAAGGAGTGGTGGTACATCGGTACGCGGATGAACCACCGCGTTGAGATTGATTGATGGTGTTGTAAAGTCTACGCCAAGGTCACGCGATCGATGCGTTTGGTCCGCGCCATCAAGCAGCTGGCCGCGAGCAAAGAAAGGCGCATTCACAGTACTCATGATACACCCCGCACGTAAGCGTCCACGGTGCCTGCGCAGCCAATTTTGTCATCTCCTTCAAGGTCGGCATAACGGGCAATGTTATCTCTAATGGAGGGGCTTTGCGCTCCACAGGCACAAGGCCGAAAATCAATGGACACTCTATCGCCAGAGATAACACCACCCCATCGACCATCGAGTGAGACATCAAAAAACGCTGCGCGACCCTCATACTCCCCAGCATCGCGTGGAAGCAATACGTCGCCCGTTTTGTCGAGGATCAGGGGTACTACCCACGGAGGCACATGATAGCGGTTGCCCTCTCGACATCGGGGCATGCCTGACTGCAACTCTTGCATACTGTAATTCTGGTAGTTGCGTTCGGGCTGAATATTGAATGTTTCGTAAACAAATTCGCGATAGTTATCAGGTAGCACGGCGCGTTTGAGCCCCCCGCCAACATAGATGGAGTTCTCAGGATTAAAATCTTTGGCGCTGTATCCTCGCTCACGCACCAGTGCGGCTACGTTGTACAACCCAGACCATAGACCCGTGACATGCAGACGGTCGGTACGCGCCTCAATAATGGCATCGGCGGCAATCGTGACTGCATCATCCATCGTTTTTTGCCGTTCGGCCGATGTTTGCTCATAAGCTTGAATTTCAGCTGGTGTGGCGGTGCCATCGGCCATTTTTTTGCGCAGCACCACCATCGATGTGAGGCTGCCAACCGTTATGGGGGGGACGGGGTAGCTAAAGGGCTCCTTGTCGGGGCTCTGTAAAGCACGATAGTAAGCCTCGCCGGTAATTTGGTTTCTTGGCGTGAGGGCGACGGGGGCGAGGCCGAAAATACGTCGGTCGTTGCACGCTTTCACCCCCGATCCCCAGGTGTAGGCTGCAACGGCCTCTGTCAGGCACCAGTCGAGATCGGCGCGAGATGACACCATCATGGCCGATTTACCTGTCGTGCCACTAGAGCAGTTCACAAATATGCCTTGAGTCTCAAGATCGGC
>Ga0181559_10000280_pt1 | contig 45321 bp, 41 predicted proteins | sample 011ome_21_FD_133752 | JGI IMG/M metagenome (GOLD analysis project Ga0181559, IMG submission 133752) | Coastal salt marsh microbial communities from the Groves Creek Marsh, Skidaway Island, Georgia - 011508AT metaG (megahit assembly) | ecosystem: Environmental > Aquatic > Marine > Intertidal... | reverse complement strand
TTCAGCAGCTTGCGGTGGGCAATAATTCGATCTTGTCTTTGTTGTCCACTTTAAAGCCGTTATTGCGATACCAGTGTCTCAGTGTTCGTGCATCGCCCTTGATTTCACCAGTCAATCGCTGAATATTGCTGATTCGGCAATAGCGTATTACTTCTTTAAGAAGGCTGGTGCCAACGCCCTGCTTGCGGTAATTCTGGGAAACCTCGATCATCTTTAACTCGTAGGCATCAAACCCTTCGGGGTCAAACATATCGATGACGTTGCCTGATCGTTGGCGAAGACTGCTGACTTTATTGAGTCGGGCATAACCAATTGGGGAAGCATTATCGTAGACCCGGAACATCAGTTTTTCACCGCTAAATTTTGGCGGCAAAATGCTGATGCCCTCCATGAATTTCTCGGTAGAGCTTGTGGCAGACTGAATGTCGAGAGCAGTATTCAAAACAAAATAATATTAAATATCAGTAATTTAAAAAACATAGTTAAAGTAATAGTTAAACTTTGAACCAGTTCTTATAATTGAATAATAATGCAGATGATAGTTGAAAAATGTGATGAAGCCGACATTTCGTATCTTGACGAATTTCTGGATTTCAAAAACCTGGAAGTCGTTCAGGAAGATACTTCAATACCTGCAGACTATCCAGGCCTCATTCTCAGGGCGGACAGCCGGGGTTTGTCTTTGCGTTTGGGGGCTGATTCACTAACCTTACCTACCTCGGTGGACTTCCTTAGCCACCGCCTTCATCACCGTATTAATACCTCACGCCGATCCCAGGGGCTGCCAAAGGCCGTTGGCCTGGATAAAACACGGGATTCCATAACAGTCCTGGATGTCACTTCCGGGTTGGGTATAGATGCATGGAGCCTCGCAGCTTTTGGTTGCCGTGTGCATATGGTGGAAAAATCAGGAGTTATGGCTGCGTTGCTGTTTGATGGGATTAAGCGTGCGAACAGTGAGGGGAATGCGGAGGAAAGGGCCATTCTGGAACGTATTACCCTAACACATGCAGATGCCCATGATTTTCTGTCTGCATTGAATGAAAGCCCGGATGTCATCACGCTGGATCCGATGTTTCCACCAAGAAGCAAATCCGCCAAGGTAAAAAAGGACATGGCGCTGATGCAGCAGTTTCTGCCGGTCAATGATGACCTGGAAAGTCTGCTGGCATTGGCTATCCAAAAAGCGGGCAAAAGGGTTGTGCTGAAAAGGCCGGGAAAATCAGAAAAGAATCCTGATCCGAAACCTGATTTCCAGGTGCCAGGTAAAGCCTGCCATTTCCAGGTGTATTTAACGGGCTGATTACCTGGAGAGTAGCTGGGCCAGGATGGATTGGTAAATTGCTGAAAGTCTGTCCAGGTCATCAACAAGGACGTGCTCATTGATTTTATGAATACTTTTATTGACGGGGCCGACTTCTACTACCTGGGTACCCGTTGGCGCAATAAATCGTCCGTCACTGGTGCCACCGCCAGTTGACAGCTCTGTTTCAAGTCCGGTGACCGTCTTGATGGCATCAGACACGGCATTAGTGAGGACCCCTTTCTCGGTGATAAATGGGTTGCCACTGAGCTGCCAGTCCAGAGTATAGTTATCATAATGACGGTTAAAAATGTCTTCTGTTCTTTCCTTTAATTTATCGGCAGTCACTTCTGGGGAAAAACGAAAGTTAAACAGCGCTGACATCTCGCCGGGGATGACATTGTTGGTGCCTTCACCGGCATGGATATTGGATATCTGAAAACTTGTGGGTGGGAAATAGGTATTACCCTGGTCCCATGCCTGCGTACTCAACTCGCTGAGTGCAGGGAGAAATGCATGCACTGGATTTCTGGCCAGGTCAGGGTAGGCCACGTGACCTTCAACACCGTGCACAGTAAGTATCCCATTCAGGGAACCCCGTCGTCCTACTCTTACCATGTCACCAAGTGTTTCACTGCTTGATGGCTCGCCCACTATGCAGAAATCAATTTTCTCGTTCCGGGCTTCCAGTGCTTGCATGACTTTCTTTGTACCATCAACAGCAATACTCTCTTCGTCGCTGGTGATCAGAAAGGCGATACTGCCGGAATGGTCAGGATTCTCTTCAAGGAATTGCTCGCATGCCGTGATCATGGCGGCAAGGCTGCCTTTCATGTCTGCAGCACCTCGGCCATATAACCTGGCGTCGCGAATTTCTGGCGTGAATGGGTCCGAATCCCACTGTTGGAGATCCCCTGGAGGGACTACATCGGTATGGCCGGCAAAGCAAAGTACAGGCTCAGCATTACCTTTGCGTGCCCAGGTATTTGTGACCTCACCAAATGGCATGGGCTCCAGGGTGAAGCCAAGCGCTGCAAGACGCTCACCCAGCAATGCCTGGCAGTGACCGTCTTCAGGGCTGATTGACGGCCTGCTAATTAATGCCTTTGCGAGTTCCAGTGTTGAGGACATGAGCTATAGGTCTAATAAACTTACTAGTTATGAGAATGCAGTTCTGCATTCAGTTCAACCTTTGACTTATTGGTTCGGCATTCCACGATGCCGGTAATGGAATTCCGTATAAAAAGTAAATCAGGTTTGTGAGACAGCTCTCTGGCTTTCACCACTTCCACGGGATTCAGATCGTTGTCCATAACGGTGACCTTGCTGCCGGCACTGACGTAAAGTCCGGATTCAATGGTGCAACGATCACCTAGAGGAAAGCCCAGGCCGGCGTTTGCCCCGATAAGACAGTCTTCGCCGACAGAAATGACTTCCTTGCCGCCACCAGAGAGCGTTCCCATTAGACTGCAGCCTCCGCCCAGATCGCTGTTGTTTCCAACGAAGACGCCGGCTGAAATGCGCCCTTCAATCATAGCGGTGCCGGCAGTTCCGGCATTAAAGTTCACAAAACCTTCATGCATGACAGTTGTGCCTTCCCCGATGTAGGCGCCAAGACGAACGCGAGAGGTGTCTGCAATCCGTACTCCTTTTGGCACCACGTAATTTGTCATTTTCGGGAATTTATCGACTGACTGTACATCCAGAGTTTCACTAGCCAATCGTGCCTGTAACTGTCGCTGTTCCAGCTCATCGATTGCCACGGCACCCTGGTTGGTCCATGCCACATTGGGCAGGACTGCAAAAAGACCGTCCAGATTCACAGCATGGGGTTTTACAAGGCGGTGGGAAAGCAGGTGCAGTTTCAGGTAACCCTCCGGCACGCTACCTGGTTTGTCATCGGATTCAAGAACCGTGACGACGACCGGTCTGTTGCTTGACTCTACTGAACCAATATTACTAGCCATGTCTTCAGGACAAGCCTGCAGGAAAGCAGAAAGCTGGGCCTGGTCTGGTTCAAATATAATATTGCCACCCTGGTAATCCAGGGATTCCAGTGCAGGGGTAAGCGCGACCTTGTCAGGATTAACAAGGGGGTTAGGGTAAAACACTTCCAGCCAGTTGCCGGCAGTGTCCTTGGTACCAATACCAATAGCAAAACTAAACATGGTTGAAATGGCTCCTTGTGACAGGCCAGATTTTCAAAAAGGGGCGGATTATAACAGGCTTTTAGAGAAGGGATTGATAGGTGTTTTCATCAAAGCCAAGTATACGGGTCTTCCCGCTGATGAGCACAGGGCGTTTGATGACCGAAGTATTCTCCAGCATGATTTCGATGGCCGCAGCTTCATTGACATTTTCCTTGAGTGAATCATCAAGTTTTCGCCATGTGGTGCCCCGTTTATTCAGAAGAGATTCAAAACCGAATTCACTACACCAGGCTTGCAATGACTTTTTGTCAATACCCGACTTTTTATAATCATGAAAAACGTATGGGATATTATTGTCGTCAAGCCAGCGTATTGCTTTTTTGATCGTATCGCAGTTGCTGATTCCGTATAAGGTCGTCATGGAATATCTTGTCTCAGTTCTTTACCAGGTGAATTCGTTCAGGTAGCGATTTCTGCGTCCAGCTGTTTTTTGATTTCTTCCTGAAGTTTTTGTTGTATGGAAGAATCTTTGATTGCTTCATTGTTCTCGTCACTGATAAAGAACACGTCCTCTACATTCTCTCCCAGGGTAGTGATCTTTGCGTTATGTAACCTGATATCCATCTCGACAAAGATGCCTGCAACCTTGGCAAGCAGTCCCGGCCTGTCGGAACACAACACTTCCAGCACAGAATAGGGATGATTCTCATCATTTCGGAAATGTGTTTCGGTGCTGCGCGTAAACTGGCGAAGTTTTCTGGAGGCCTGGTGCCTGGTAGAGGGCTTTAATGCCTCTTCGGCACTGACATACCTGTTTAACGCCTGGTTGATCTCTTCCAGTCTTTGAGGATTTTTGCCAATCGGCATGCCATTGCTTTCCAGTACCATAAAAGTTGTTATGGAGTAGTCGCTGTCAGTTTTGTAAATCCTGGCATCCTGGATATTGAGATTGAGCCGGTCAAAGGCAGTGGCAATGTTTGCAAAAAGAAAATGCGAATTTTGTGTGTATATAAATACCTGTGTTGCACCTTCATTCCTGTTTTCGACTTTGCTCTGGATAACAATTAGTGGTTCGGTATTGCTTTTATGAGTAGCAATGGCTTGTGTCTGCCAGGCTATGTCATCGGGTAATTCACGCAGAAAATAATCATTATCAGGATTATTCCAGATCTGTTTCACTTGAGATTTTGAATATCCTTTCGTTTCCAGCAGGGCGAGGGCAGCAGTCTGATTATCCCGGATAAGATCTTTCTTCCCGACTGTCTCTTCCAGCCCCTTGCTCAGCTCTCGCTTGGTAAATCGGTACAGGTTGCTGAGCAGTGATGCGCGCCAGGAATTCCAAAGAGTGGGGTTGGTTCCATTAATGTCTGCGACGGTCAGCACATAAAGATAATCAAGTCGGGTCTGGTCACCGACTAAGACTGCAAATTTATTGATGACTTCAGGATCCTGTATATCTTCTCTCTGCGCGATACTGGACATGGTGAGATGATTCTCGACCAGCCAGGATACGAGAGCCGTATCCCATTTGCCCAGGTGATGGCGTCGGCAGAATAATTCAGCATCACGCTTACCTAATTCGGAGTGGTCGCCACCACGTCCTTTGGCAATATCATGGTAGAGTCCGGCTATATACAGTAATTCAATTTTAGGCAGGCGATGGAACAGCTGCGCAGCCAGTGGAAACTTTTCTTCGGCCTCCGGCCGACGAAATCTTCGCATATTTTCCATAACCTGAAGCGTATGATCATCGACCGTGTAGACATGAAAAAGATCATATTGCATCTGCCCAACGATCCTCCCGAATTCCGGCAGGTAGGCTGGCAGAATGCCATAACGTTTCATTTGTCTGAGGCGACCTACCATCAGGTGAGGGGAACGCAGCAATTCCATGAACATGGAAATATTACGTAAATCCTTTCTGTAGTCGTTATCAATGAGTTTCCTGCTGTTTCTGATCAAACGAATGGTGGAGGCACGAATACCTTCAATGGATTCGTTCTGGGCAAGCAGTACAAAAATTTCAATAAGTGCAAAAGGTGTTTTTTGAAAAACCTTCTCATTCCTTACTTCAATCCAGTTATTCCTGACCTGGAAACGGTTGTTGATAGGTTTGATTTTGGCTCGTTCTTTCGAACGAATAATTTCTTCATCGAAAAGTTGTAAGAGGACATCATTGAGTTCGCGAAGGACCTGGACTTCCCGATAGTAGCGTTTCATCAGCTTTTCGATGCCCAGGCTTTTTTTGTCATCCTTGTAGTCGAAAACATCGGCCAGCTTGCGCTGGTGCTCAAACAACAGCTTGTCTTCCCGCCTGCCTGTGATCATGTGCAGGCCATATCGTATCTTCCACAGGAAGTCACGGCCCTTGATCAGGTCCTTATATTCACCGGGCTCAAGAAAATCGCGTTCCACCAGGTCATGGAAGTCCGAGGCGCCAAAATGACGTTTGGATATCCAGCCGATATTCTGGATATCTCGCAACCCTCCAGGGGATTCCTTGATATTGGGTTCTAATGCTGACTCGATGTCATCCTGTTTTCCGTGACGAATAAGTTGCTCTTCTTTTTTCGCCTGAAAAAACTGCTTGGCTTTCCAGATTTTCTTTTTATCAATCTGGATCAGGACGGTTTCAAGCAGGTCAGGATTACCGGTCAGCGTTCTTGATTCCATAAGCGCAGTGGCAACTGTGATGTCTTTTGCTGCTTCCTGCTGATTCTCCTTGATGGAGCGAACGCTCTGACCGATTTCAAGATTAATATCCCAGAGGAAAGTCAGGAACATTTCGATATTTTGCTGGTATTTTTTCTTGTTATTTTTTTCGAGAAGAATCTGGATATCAATATCGGAATAGGGGTGCAGTTCTCCCCGACCATATCCGCCCACGGCAATCAGGCTAAGATCATTGGCATTACCCCAGTCGTAAAGCTCCCAGGCCGAAATCAGCAGTTGATCGACAAACCATGCCTGGTCAAGAATGGTTTCCTCAATCGGAGCGTTATCCTGGAATCGCTGGTCCAGTATCTCCCGAGCATTTTGCACGGCTTCCCGGAAGCATGAAATATGAGAATTACTTTCAGACAGGGCAAGGTTGAACTTTTCCTTGTCAAAAAGTTTGCGACGAACCCGTGATATTTTTGGTTTCCCAGTGCTCTTGTTCAATTCAGAATTGCTCTTCCTGACGTTTTGTCAGGACCTCGCAGCCATCTGAGCTGACGGCCAGGGTGTGCTCCCATTGTGCGGAAAGACGGCGATCACGTGTTGTTACTGTCCAGCCATCTTTACGCGATAGCTTGGTGTGCCTTGAACCGGCATTAATCATAGGTTCAATAGTGAAGGTCATACCTTCCTCTATTGTCATGCCGGTATTGGGCTGGCCGTAATGCAGTACCTGTGGTTCTTCATGAAAAATCTTCCCGATACCATGGCCACAATATTCCCTGACCACTGAATAGTGATTGGATTCAGCGTAAGTCTGAATGGTATGACCGATATCACCCAATGTGATCCCTGGTCTGACAATATCGATAGCCTTGTACAGGCATTCCTGTGTGACCTGGACCAGTTTTCTTGCATGGGGGGCAACATCACCTACAAAAAACATTTTGCTGGTGTCACCATGGTAGCCGTTCTTGATCACTGTAATATCTATATTGATGATGTCGCCTTTCTTGAGAATGGCGGTATCGCTGGGAATGCCATGACAGATCACGTGGTTGACTGAAGTACAGATGGATTTTGGAAAACCATTGTAATTCAGGGGTGCTGGCGTCACTTTCTGGACATTAACAATATAGTCATGACAGATACGATCCAACTCCCCGGTGCTGATGCCTGGCACGACGTGGGGGCCAATCATTTCCAGTACCTCGGCAGCGAGCCTTCCGGCCTCACGCATGTGGTCGATATCCTCAGGGGTTTTTATTGTTACAGCCATGAAACGTTTGAAATAAGGGTGCTTAAATGAAGGGTCGCTATTTTAGAGCAACAAGGGTGACAAAGGAATTGGAGAACTGAAAGGATTGAGCTAACTGACCGAAAACACTGAAAATCTTTAAGTCCCGGGGGCTTTATGGTATAAAGCCGCACGTTTTTGCCAGGTGGGCAGAAACAGGTGCAGGAAATTCCTGCAAATTTTAATTAACTTAACTGTCACACATATATCACAACTTCGAGCTGGGTGCCATAAACCTGTTATAAAACAACAGGTTGCAGGTTAGACTTGAGGGATGTATGGAGGCTTAACCCAAGGACAAGCTATGACCTCTGTAAGCATGAAAGAAATGTTGCAGGCTGGTGTGCATTTCGGACACCAATGCCGCTACTGGAATCCCAAAATGGATCAATACATTTTCGGGGCTCGCAATAAAATCCATATTATCAATCTCGAACACACTGTCCCTGCACTTAACCAGGCACTTGACCAGGTGAAGCAGATGGCCGAGCGCCGTCAAAAAGTGCTATTTGTTGGTACCAAGCGTGCTGCCAGCAAAATTATCAAGAGCGAAGCAAGCAGGGCTTCAATGCCATATGTTGACCAGCGCTGGCTGGGTGGCATGTTGACCAATTACAAAACCATCCGTGCTTCCATCAAGAAACTCAAGGATCTTGAAGCCCAGTCAACTGACGGTACTTTTGACAAGTTGACCAAGAAAGAAGCACTGATGCGTACCCGCGAGCAAGAAAAACTGGAACGCAGCATCGGCGGAATCAAGGACATGGGCGGATTACCCGATGCCCTGTTCGTGATAGATGTGGATCATGAGCGTATTGCTGTCACTGAAGCTAACAAGCTTGGCATTCCTGTCATCGGCGTTGTTGATACCAACAGCGATCCAGAAGGCATAGATATTGTTATTCCAGGTAATGACGATGCAATCCGGGCTATAAACCTGTATGTCTCAGCTCTGGCAGATGCCTGTGCTGAAGGCATTGGTAAAGCCGCTGAACAAGCCGAAGCCAAGAAAGGTGAATTCGTCGAAGTCGATGAAGACAAAGATGATTCGGAAACCAAGATCAAGGTTAAAGGAAAATCTGCCAAGGCCAAGGTAGTAGAGCAGGCTGAAGAAGTTGCTGAAACGCCGGCTGAGGATTCCGCTGAGGCTGAAGCGCCATCAGCAGCACCAGCTGAGGAAGAAAAAACCGAAGAGGCTGCTGTTGAAGAACCCGCTGTAGAAGCTGCTGAAGAAACTGATGCAAAAGACGCAGCAGAATCGGAAGCAAAACCCAAGGCGAAAGCAAAGGCAAAGACTAAAGCAAAAGCCAAGGCTAAAGCTGCTCCGAAAAAGAAAGCGGCGCCAAAAACCAAGGCTAAAGCTGCAACCAAGGCAAAGGCCAAAACAAAAGCCAAGGCAAAAGCCAAAGCAGAATAATTCGGGGTTGCTGAGTAACGCTGCCTGATTTGACCAGAGGATTAACCCGTCAGATCAGGCGCGATCTTTATTACTACACAAAATATTCACTGCTGTGTGAATAGTTAAGACAAGTTTAAGGAGGGCAGTTATGGCAGAAATAACAGCTTCATTAGTAAAAGAATTGAGAGAAAGAACCGGTCTGGGCATGATGGATTGCAAAAAAGCACTCCAGGCAGCAGAAGGTGACATTGAAAAAGCAATCGAAGACTTGCGTAAGGAAAGTGGTTTAAAAGCCGCTAAGAAAGCAGGCAGGATTGCAGCTGAAGGTCTCGTGCTGACCAAAACTGCTGACGATGGTAGTTATGGTGTGCTTGTTGAAGTGAATAGTGAAACAGACTTTGCTGCACGTAATGAGGCTTTCATTGATTTTGCCAACACTGTGCTGGAAACAGTTTACTCCAAGAAAGAAAGCGATATTGATGCACTGCTTGCTGCCGGACTTGAGCAGGAACGCCAGGCCCTGGTTCAGGAAATTGGTGAGAACATTACTGTTCGCCGTGCCTCATTGGTGGAAGGCGATGTGGTCGGTGCTTACGTGCATTCCAACAGCAAGATAGCAGTGCTCGTTGCATTGAAAGGCGGTAACGAAGAGCTTGCAAAAGATGTGGCTATGCATGTTGCTGCGGTCAATCCAATGGTCGTTGCTGCAGAAGATGTCCCTGCTGATGTATTGAATAAAGAGAGTGAAATCTACACTGCACAGGCAGCAGAAAGCGGCAAACCTGCAGATATAGTTGAAAAGATGGTCAGTGGCCGTTTGCGCAAGTATGTTGAAGAAGTCAGTCTTCTGGAACAGGCCTTCGTAAAAGATGCAGATACCAAGGTGGGTAAACTGGTCAAAGACGGAGGTGCCGAGGTATCTTCGTTTAGTCGCTTTGAAGTTGGCGAAGGAATCGAAAAGAAAGAAGAAGATTTCGCTGCTGAAGTGGCGGCACAGCTCAAGGGTTCCGAATAACCAGGAAAGTCAGGCACAGGTTTAACAGGTCAGGGTAAGCTAATGGCGACAAAAATCCGCAAGCATGACAGGATTCTACTTAAGCTCAGTGGCGAAGCCCTTACCGGTAATGCCGAGTTTGGAATTGACCCCAAAGTGCTGGATCGCATGGCCACTGAAATAGGCCAGCTTGTTGAAATTGGTGTCCAGGTAGGACTGGTTATAGGTGGTGGTAATCTTTTTCGTGGAGCAGCTTTGCATGAAGCTGGCATGGAAAGGGTTACTGGCGATCACATGGGTATGCTTGCCACGGTCATGAATGCCCTGGCCATGCGTGACGCACTTGAACGAGCCAATATTCCCTCCCGTGTAATGTCTGCAATCCCAATGAGTGGTGTTGTGGAACATTACGATCGCCGTACTGCCATTCGGCATTTGAAAGCCGGTGATGTGGTTATTTTCTCTGCTGGAACCGGTAATCCTTTTTTCACCACTGATTCATCAGCCTGCCTGCGGGGCATTGAGATAGACGCTGATCTTGTACTCAAAGCAACTAAGGTTGATGGCGTATATTCTGCAGATCCCGTAACCACCCCTGATGCAGAAAAATACGATCGCCTGACATTTGACCAGGTATTGGATAAAAAGCTGGGCGTTATGGATTTGACAGCCATATGTCTCAGCCGGGATCATAATTTACCGGTTCGCGTGTTCAACATGAATAAACCTGAAGCCCTGTTCAATATCATTGTTGGCAAGGAAGAAGGGACATTAATAGAAAGGGGAGATTAAGATGATCGATGAAATCATAGCTGATGCAGAAGAACGCATGGAAAAAAGCCTGAACAGTCTTGATTCTGCCTTTAATAAAATCAGGACCGGTCGTGCACATCCAGGGATTCTCGATAATGTCATGGTTCCTTATTACGGCACTGACACACCAATTCAACAGGTTGCCAATATTACAGTTGAAGACGCCCGCACGATCGCAGTAACACCCTGGGAGAAACCGCTTCTTCCGGATGTGGAAAAAGCCATTCTCAAGGCTGATCTTGGTTTGAATCCTTCAAATAATGGTGACGTTATCCGGATTCCAATGCCTGCTCTGACAGAAGAGACCAGAAAAGAGTACACGCGCCAGGCCAAGCAGGAAGCTGAGAATGCCCGCGTAGCAATCCGTAATATCCGTCGTGACGCAAATAGCCATACCAAGGATCTGCTAAAGGAAAAGGAAATCAGTGAGGATGAGGAACGCAAGGCTGAGCAGGATATCCAAAAAATAACTGATCGCTTTATTGCCAAAGTGGAAGCAAAGTACGAAGAAAAAGAAGTAGACCTGCTGACTATCTGAGTACAGATGCTGCCTATTTATGTCCCCCTCAAAACGACCCGCTAGCAGTGCTGACAAACAGTTAACAGAGAATGTTCCCCGCCATATCGCAGTGATTATGGATGGTAATAATCGCTGGTCCAAACTGCACAAGAAAAATGGCATTTCCGGTCATCGGGCCGGTGCGGTAACCGCCCGCAGTCTTGTTGATGCCTGCCTCAAGAAAAATATCGATTATTTAACGCTTTTTGTCTTCAGCAGTGAAAACTGGCTACGCCCAAAAAAAGAAGTGAACAGCCTGATGGCATTGTTTCTCAATGTCCTGCAAAGAAATGAAATCGCCAAGCTGCACAAGCAGAATATAAAAATTCGTTTTATCGGCAGCAGGGAAAGATTTACGCCCAAGCTTGTAGCGCTGATGGAAGAAGCAGAAAAACTTACCTCGGGCAATACTGGTATGACCGTCATAGTGGCTGCAGACTATGGTGGTCACTGGGATATTACACATGCTGCCCGCATGCTGGCAGATAAAGTAGAGGCGGGTGAGATTAGGGCGGAAGATATTGATGAGGCAATGGTAAATGAGCATATTGCTATAGGCGATCTTCCAATGCCTGACCTGTGTATTAGAACAGGAGGAGAAAAACGCATAAGCAATTTCCTTCTCTGGCAATTTGCATACACAGAACTTTATTTCACTGAAACTTATTGGCCGGACTTTGATGAAAAGGAATTTGAAAAAGCATTGGAAGATTTTGCCGGACGTCAAAGACGCTTTGGTAAAGTAGGCGAGCAGGTGGAAGCTGGGTGATATGTTAATACAGCGAATCCTGACATCTTTTGCATTGCTTTTCGTCGTTCTTGCTGCAGTCTTTTTTCTGCCGCCTGGCTATTTTTATCTTTTTATTGGACTGGTGATTGGCATTTCAATATGGGAATGGTCAGCACTGGCCGGGTTTGTAAAAACATCCTCAAGAATTACCTGCTTGTTGATTCTTGCGGGTTTCATGTGGATATCTCTGCATGCCCCTGTACCAATAGAAATTTTCTTTATTACAGGCATTGTGTTCTGGATAGTCGCTTTTCTTTATGTCTGCAATTATTCAGGTAAGCAATCTGAACATGACTACAAGGTCGCACTATTCCTGGTTGCTCTGCCATTATTTATTCCCGGATGGATGGCATTCGTCTGGCTGCGAGAGCAACAATACTTTGCATTCCACCTTCTTTCATTATTCGCACTGGTTGCATCGGCAGATATTGGTGCTTTTTTTGCCGGCAAGGCATTTGGCAGACACAAGCTGGCAGAAAATGTGAGCCCGAACAAAACCTGGGAAGGTTTCTGCGGTGGCATAATTGCTTCTGCATTCGTCATTACATTGGCAAGCTTTATCTTTATCTCGCGGGTAAGTGAGATTTCTGTGATGAAATGGTTGTTGCTGGTAGCCTGTGCCATGCTGGTAGCTGCTTCGAGTGCTGTAGGTGATCTCTTTGAAAGCCTTGTTAAACGCTTTCGCAATGTCAAAGACAGCGGCACAATTTTACCCGGACATGGTGGCATCCTGGACCGCATTGATGGGTTAACTGCTGCTGCGCCAGTGTATGCAATGTTACTTGTCCTGCTTGATTCTCAATTTTTAAGCATCTAACTGATTGGGGATGATATCCATGCAATCAGTTTCCATTCTAGGCTCTACCGGTTCAATTGGTGTTAACACACTGGATGTTGTTTCTACTAATAGTGATCGCTTCAGTGTCTTTGCTTTGTCAGCCAACTCGAATGCAGAACTTCTTCTTGCACAGTGCCTGAAGGTGATGCCTCGCTATGCCGTAATACAGGACCAAAAGTCGGCAGACAGGCTTAAAAAGGATCTGAAAGATACCAGTGTCACAGTACTGTCGGGCAAGGAAGGGCTGGAGCTTATTGCCACGCATGATGAAGTGGACTGCGTGATGGCTGCCATAGTGGGCGGTGTAGGACTTGAACCGACCTTTGCAGCGGTCAGGGCGGGTAAGAAAGTGCTGCTTGCGAACAAGGAATCTCTGGTGATGGCAGGTTCCATTTTCATGAATGCTGTCGCTGATTCAGGCACTGTTCTATTGCCAATCGATAGTGAACATAACGCAATGTTCCAGTGCTTGCCCGTTAACTCACAAGCCAGATTTGAAAACAAAGTGCAGGAAGGCTTCAGTAAAATTGTACTGACAGGATCCGGTGGTCCTTTTCTCAACACAGACCCTGCATTGTTAGGTCAGGTTACTCCGGATCAGGCCTGTGCACATCCCAACTGGAAAATGGGGCGAAAAATTTCTGTGGACTCTGCAACAATGGTAAACAAGGCGCTGGAGCTTATCGAGGCGTGTTTTCTTTTTGGGGTTGATGAAGCCAGTATTGACATACTGATCCATCCACAAAGCATTATTCATTCAATGGTGCATTATCGTGATGGTTCTGTTCTTGCCCAGTTGGGTAATCCGGACATGCGCACACCGATTGCCTATGGGCTGGCCTGGCCTGAAAGGATTGAGGCGGGTGTTAAGGACCTGGATTTAGTAGAGATAGCGGGGCTGGATTTCTTTCAGCCGGATCTGGAGCGATTTCCATGCCTGAAACTGGGTCGACAGGCTGCCAGCGTAGGGGATTCTGCGCCGATAATTCTGAATGCTGCCAATGAGTTAGCAGTTGCGGCTTTTTTGGAAGGAAGCCTCAGATTTGACCAAATTCCTGATATCATTGACGCGGTATTGCAGCAGCAACCCGTCATGAGGACTGATTCTCTTGAGCAGGTACTTGAAGAGGACAGGAAAGCAAGAGAGCTCAGTATCGATTTGCTCAGGAAAGGGGCTAAAGGTTAGGCAAATTAAGGATTTACCGGATAAAAACCGGGCCTGAGCGGTCAAACACCTGGGTGGCCAATAGTTGATTGTATTCGAAGGTGGTCGGGCAGTTTTTAAAGCGCCGGACTCAATATTTATTTAACAATGAATTTAAGAATAAATGTCCTGAAATGGAACTGATTGGAAACGTAATTTTTGACGTGCTAGCAATGCTCGTCACCCTTGGAATACTCGTGACTTTTCACGAGTATGGCCATTTCTGGGTGGCAAGAAAGTGCGGCGTCAAGGTAGAACGGTTTTCCATAGGCTTTGGTAAGCCATTGCTCCGGTGGCAGGAAAAGCCAAGAACAGTATCAACCCCCGGCTCTCCAGTCATGGAGCCCGGTACCGAGTTTGTGATTGCATCGATTCCACTAGGTGGCTATGTCAAAATGCTTGGCGAACAGGGGCATGATGTCCCAGAAGACCAGAAACAGTTTTCTTTTACCCACAAACCTCTTTCGCAACGAGCGGCTATTGTCGCTGCCGGCCCAATCGCCAACTTTCTTTTAGCCATATTCCTTTACTGGATCATGTTCATGTCAGGAGTGACTGACTTTGCTCCCGTTGTGGGAAAAATTGAAGAGAATTCTCCTGCCGGAATTGCCGGGATGCGTTATGGCGACGAGATTATTGAAGTAGATCAGTCTGAAACGCGAACATGGCAGGAAGCTCGGAAGAATTTTCTCGACAGGTTGGGAGAAACCGGTGAGTTACATGTCAGGGTGCAACGTGAAGATTCAACGCTGCCTGAAGACCTGGTTATTCCCTTGCAGTCCTGGCTAGTGGGTGAGGCAGAACCGGATGTGCTGGGTTCACTGGGAATCACTCCTATCTACATGGATATTCCGCCACGTATAGGGCAACTGGAACAGGGTGGCAGGGCTCTTGATGCCGGCTTTGAATCCGGTGATCTTGTCGTCGCAGTGGATGGGGTAGCTGTGGATGGCTGGGATGAATGGGTCAATATCATCCGTAATAGTCCTGAAACCGATCTTTCTGTTCAGGTCGAACGAAGAAACCAGAGAGTTGACCTGGTATTGCGGCCGGCAACCAGGCGCAATGAATCAGGTGATTTACAGCTTGATAGTGAAGGCAGGTCCCAGGGTTATATCGGTGCCGGTGTTGAGTTACCTGTCCTTTCCGAAAGCCTGGTACGGGAAATACGCTTCAACCCATTTTCAGCAATGATAGAAGCCACCAAGGAGACCTGGGATAACAGCCTCTTTGTGCTGGTCGCCATAAAAAAAATGATTATTGGCCTGATGTCGGTGAACAATATCAGTGGCCCCATTACTATCGCCCAGATCGCCGGCGATTCCGCCAGTGATGGCATTGAGTATTTTATAGGTTTCCTCGCCATACTCAGCATCAGCCTGGGTGTGATGAATCTGTTGCCAATTCCTGTGCTCGATGGTGGGCATCTCTTTTACTACGCTATTGAAGCGGTTATTCGAAAACCGATTCCTGAGCAGGTTCAGGATGTGGGTCTTCGTCTGGGCCTGCTAATGATTGCAGGCATTATGTTTATTGCTTTCTACAACGATATTAATCGGCTTTTCTGACAGGTTTGAAATGATTCTGAAGTATCTAAAGAAAAATTTTTCATGCCTGCTTGTGGCATTTATATTTCCGTTTATTTTTACAACGGTGGCGATTACTGCAAACGCCCAGGTTCTTGCGCCTGTAGCCCAGCAAAATTTGCCCTTCACTGTTGCTGATATCCGGCTGGAGGGTTTGCAACGAATCTCAGCAACCAATGTATTTGCACTTCTCAATATCAATGTGGGGGATCAACTTACGCAACAGGATTTTGCCAATATCATTCGTGATATAGCCGCATCGGAGAACTTTGAAGATGTGGAACTGCTGCGGGAAGGCAATGTGTTGATTATCCGCTTGCAGGAAAGACCGACAATCAGTGATATCCAGCTTGAAGGCAACAAGTTGATACCCACTGAAGCGCTGATGGAAAACATGGAAGGAGCGGGTCTCGCAATAGGGCAGGTATTCCAGCCTTCCACGCTGGATGGTATGCGTCTGGCCTTGCAGGAACAGTATGTAGGACAGGGCCGTTATGGCGCCAGTGTTGAAACCGAAGTTGTGGAACAAGAGAGAAACCGGGTTGCTGTCAACATCAACATTGTTGAGGGTGATGCATCAAAAATCGTCCACATTAATATCGTAGGGAATTCCGTATTCGTTGATGAGGAGCTGTTAGGTCTATTTGAAATAGGAACGAGCAATTGGTTGTCCTGGTTGCGCAAGGATGATCAGTATGCAAGAGAAAAAATCAATGGCGACCTTGAGCGACTGACGTCCTATTACATGGACCAGGGGTATATCAATTTCGAAATAACCTCGACCCAGGTTTCTGTCACACCTGCCAAGGACCAGGTCTATATCACTATTAATATCGATGAAGGTGAAATCTACACCATTGATGAGGTGGAGCTTGCTGGTGATCTCGCCGATTCTGAAGAATTGCTTCGGCTCATGATTCAATTACGACAAGGGCAGGTTTTTTCTCAGCAACTGGTAACGTCCACATCAGAATTCATGATTCAACTGCTGGGTAACAGGGGATATTTTTTCGCCGAAGTGGAGGGAGTACCTTCCATTAATGAAGATGACAACACTGTAGATGTGACCTTTTTCGTCATTCCGGGCAATCGTACTTATGTCAACAGAATCAGTTTTTACGGTAATACAGGGACTGCTGATGAAGTATTGCGCAGGGAAATGCGGCAGATGGAAGGTGCGCCGGCTTCAAATATAGCCCTTGAGCAATCCAAGGTGCGCCTGGAGCAGCTTGGCTATTTTGCTGAAGTGGAATATGAAACATCAGAAGTGCCTGGCACAGCTGACCAGATCGATGTGGATTTTTCGGTTCAGGAACAGCTCTCGGGTACCATTGGCGGCAGCGTTGGCTATGGTCAGATCCAGGGCCTGGTCTTATCAGCTAATCTGCAGCAGCAAAACTTTCTGGGTACTGGCAAGAGTGTTGGTATTGGTGTGAATACCAGTGCTTTTAGTACCAGTTACCAATTCAACTTTTTCGATCCTTATTACACCATTGATGGAGTGAGCAGGGGCTTTGGTCTTTCCTATACTCAGTCCGATTTCGCCGAGCTCAACCTGGCCTCCTATAGCACAAACCAGCTAAGCGCTAATGTATCTTACGGGTATCCACTGGGTGAAACACAACGGCTATCGTTTAACCTGGGACTGAGCAATACTGATATTGATGAGGGTTTTGGTCCTGTTCAGGAAATCAAATCAAGCCCCGATCTGATTCCAGGGATTGAAAACTACATCGCTGTTCCTCTGCGGGATCAATCTTTCTTTGATCCTGAAACAGGTCAGATAATTCCGATTTCCGATGCAGTAACCCGACCAATTTCTGAACTTCCGCCGGTAGCATTTAACCAGGAAAAAGGCTTTCTGGACCGCGAAGGCAACAAGTTTCTGAATTTCAATCTTTCTGTCTCCTGGAGTGAATCTACTCTTAATAGGGGGCTGTTTCCCACAGCAGGAAGGTCGCAAAGCCTCTCGATGGAGCTGGCAGTGCCTGGTAGTGAGCTTGCCTACTACAAGTTGAGATATTACTTTGAACAATACCTGCCAATTCGAGGGGAGTGGATAGGGCATATCAGAGCTGACATAGGTTATGGTGATGGCTATGGTTCTACCGAACAGCTTCCTTTTTTCCAGCACTTCTATGCAGGTGGACTTGGCACCATCAGGGGTTTTGAAAGAAATACGCTTGGTCCCACGGCAACTTTTCCAGCTAGATACCGAACTGGAAATACACAATTCCTCAGAGATGCTAACGGCAATATTGCCCAGGATATTCTTGGCACTCCTATTGTAGATGTCAGTTCAGATGTTGCTTACCTGTTGCAGCAGGCTGTCGATGATGATGGTTTTCCCGTTTTTGATGCGACCGGGCAGCCCGTACTCGAAGATGTTTTGTCTATTGAACCTCTCTTTTCTGGCAGGCGCCAACCCTTTGGTGGAAATATACAAACGACTGGTACACTTGAGTTGTTATTTCCATTGCCGTTCATAGAAGACAGGAGTCGTGTTCGCTCGGCAATATTTATTGATGCAGGTAATGTGTTCTCTTCCTACTGTTCTGCCATTCAGCAAGCCCAAAGCAACTGCTCCGGGTTTGATGTAGGTGAGTTCAAGTATTCAGCAGGTATTTCTGTGAGTTGGTTTTCCGGGGCTTTTGGTATTATGTCATTTAGTCTTGCGAAACCATTCAATACCACTGTTATAGATCAAACCGAAGTTTTCCAGTTTAACCTGGGGCAGACTTTTTGATACACAAGCGCAATTCCAGGTGTAAATAAGCATTCGAACACACTCAAAAAACCGGGTAGAATACGCGCCAGACCAGACAGGCTCTGGGTTTTTGCTAAATTTCCCTTTTCAGGGAATGAATTTGGCAAAACACTAGTCTAAGAAATATATCGGGTAAAAAATCCCGAATCAGGATGCAGACCGACAAAGGTCGGAATGAAAGTTAATAATTCACATCTGAACAGGTGGAGATTCAAGTGACAAAATTAGTAAGTATTTTATTTTTTACATTTACTGTTGTAGCAGGTTCATCAGCAGTAACTGCTCAGGAAGAAGGGCTGAAAATTGCCGTTCTCGATATGGCACAAGCCCTATTGAATTCTGATGTCGCCCAGGGCGTAGAAGAAGAATTGCAAAATGAGACATCGGAAGACCAGGAAAAAGTACGCAACCTGGCCCAGGAAGCGCAAACATTGCAGGAACAATTGCAAGCAGATGCCGAGGTTATGAGCGAAGCAGAACAAAGACGTATTGTTGGTGAGCTCCAGGAGCTGCAAAACCAATATCAATTCCTGGTGCAAAAGATTCAGACGCTCAGCCAGGAAAGAATGCAGCAGTTTCAGCAAACCTATGCCCCAAACCTGGTGCAGGCCATCAGCGAAGTGGTCGAAGAAGAGGGCTATAATGTCGTCTTACGATCTGAAGGTGTACTTTACTTTGATAATCCAGTTGATATCACTGCAAAGGTAACTGCAAAACTTAATGAACAGTAGACTGTCTTTGGACCTTACTTTGAGCCATAGTCAGTCAAGACTGTCCAACTCAATTTTATAACCTATCACACCAGCACAGCCCAGTGGACAAAAAACTTCCGTCAATTTCACTGGGCTCTCTTGCAGACAAACTTGGTCTTGCTCTTGAGGGAGATGCAGATCTGACCATTAGTGGACTGGCAACACTTTCCAGTGCAAATGGTCATCATCTGAGTTTTTATCACAATAAAAAATTTCATGCTGATCTGAAAAATACTCAGGCTGGCGCTGTCATTTTGACAAAAGACGCCAGCACAGACTGCCCTGTAAATAAACTTATCGCCGATAATCCCTATGCGGCATATGCCCAGGCGACCCAATTGTTTGAAACTAACTCAGCGGTTAAAGCCGGAATTCATTCGTCAGCTAGTATTAATGATTCGGCGATCGTTGGTGCTGATGTCAGCATAGGTGCTCATGTTGTCATTGATGAAGGTGTGCATATAGGTGATGGTGTTGTGATAGGGGCAAATTCGGTTATCGGGGCTGGAAGCAGGATTGGTAAGGCTTCCCGACTATTTCCCAACGTAACCCTTTATGCCAATGTCTTATGTGGTGAACGAGCCATCATTCATAGCCAGGTGGTCATTGGCAGTGATGGTTTCGGCTTTGCAAGAGATGGCAACAGGCAGGTAAAAATTGCCCAACTGGGGGGTGTCTGTATTGGCGATGATGTGGAAATAGGTGCAGGAACCACAATTGATCGTGGCGCCCTGGAAGATACTGTGATCGGCAATGGCGTAAAAATTGATAACCAGGTACAGATTGCCCATAACGTGAAGGTAGGTGATAACACAGTGATCTGCGGTTGCAGTGCGGTTGCCGGTAGCTCGACGATCGGTAAAAACTGTATTATTGCGGGAGCAGTTGGCATTATTAACCACATCACAATAGTGGATGACGTCACTGTGACGGCTATGTCACTGGTTAACCAGTCGATAAAAAAGAAGGGAATATATTCTTCAGGTACAGGACTGTCGGAAACCGCGGAATGGAAGAAGAGTATTGTTCATTTTCGTCAGCTCGATAGCATGATGAAGCGGTTAAAGACTCTGGAAGAAAACAACAAGTAATTCAAACATAATTAGAAAAACTGGCTGCCTGGTTTTGTCTCGACTTTCAGTCCAATGTCAAGAGCAGAAGCAACAGATTTAAATAGGAAAATCGCATGATGGATGTTGGAGAAATCAAGGAGTACCTGCCGCAAAGGTATCCCTTCCTGATGGTAGACAGGGTCATTGAAATGGAGCCTGGCAAAAGCATCAAGGCTTATAAAAATGTCACGACAAACGAAGAATTCTTTCTTGGACATTTTCCACATAAACCAATCATGCCAGGAGTGATGATCATTGAGGCGTTGGCACAGGCAGCTGGCGTGCTTGGATTCAAGTCACAGGAAAAAAAGCCAAAGGATGGTTATCTTTATTATTTTGTTGGTGCAGATAATGTTCGCCTGAAACGTCCAGTTGTGCCTGGTGACCAGTTGATACTGGAAGCTGAAATGGGACCGGTACGCAGGGGAATTTACAAATTTAAATGCCGAGCCTCAGTGGATGGTAAAACTGCTTGCGAAGCAAATATCCTTTGTGCTGAAAGGAAAGAGTAATGAGTGCGCACTCGCCACTGATAGATCCAACGGCGAAAATTGGAAAAGATGTCACTATCGGACCGTGGACAGTAATTGGTCCAGAGGTGGAAATCGGTGATGGCACTGAGATATCGTCTCATGTGGTAATCAAGAGTCATACCCGAATAGGCAAAAACAACCGTATATTCCAGTTTGCTTCCATCGGTGAAGATCCTTCCGATAAGAAATATCATGGGGAGGTTGCCTGGCTGGAGCTGGGTGACAACAATATCATCAGGGAAGGGGCAACACTTCATCGGGGCACAGAAGTTGGTGGAGGTGTAACGAAGATTGGTTCCGATAATCTTTTTATGCCTTACACCCATGTGGCTCATGACTGTATCGTTGGTAACCACACTATTTTTTCCAATAATGCCGCTATTAGCGGCCATGTTGTGGTAGAAGACTGGGCAATTCTTAGTGGTTATGCGGGTGTTTACCAGTTCCTGCGAATTGGTGCTCACAGCTTTGTTGGCGGTTTAACACATATCAATATGGATGTGCCTGCCTATGTTGTTGTTAAAGGCAATCCACCCCTTCCAAAAGGAATTAATATCACCGGCCTTGAGCGCCGTAATTTTTCACGTGATGCCATCAAGGCCATCAGGCAGGGTTATAAACTGCTTTACCGCAAGGGCTTGACTGTTGATGAAGCGTTAAAGGAGCTCGATAAACTTGCTGTAGAGCATCCTGAAATTCATGTCCTTATTCATTCTGTCAAAGCTTCCCAGAAAGGCATCATTCGCTGACATGCCTTTGCCTGCCAGGCAATTAATCAACGAGGTCTGGTTAGATAATGGCTGATACCCTCCATGTGGCCTTACTTGCAGGTGAAGCATCCGGGGATACTCTCGGTGCTGGCTTAATGCAGGGTCTTCTGGCTCAACACAACGACATCATATTCACAGGGATCGGTGGGCCGAAAATGGAGAGCCTGGGGTTGAAGTCCATGGTGCCCATGGAGCGACTTTCAGTGATGGGACTGATTGAACCTCTAAAGCGTCTTCCTGAATTACTTCGTATCAGAAAAAACCTTTATGAGGCCCTGGTAGATAATCCACCTGATGTGTTCATCGGCATTGACTCACCGGATTTTAATCTGGGGCTGGAAGTAAAATTACGCCAGGCAAGTATTCCTACGGTTCATTATGTCAGCCCATCGGTCTGGGCCTGGCGGCAGGGCCGCATCAGAAAGATTAAAAAGGCCGTTGACCTGATGCTCACACTGTTTCCTTTTGAAAACAAATTCTACCAACAGCACGATGTGCCGGTGCAATGTGTGGGTCACCCGCTAGCTGATGAGTTTGAGATGCAGCCGGATTCAGAGTCTGCAAGGCAGAAGCTGGGGCTTTCAGGACAGGGAAAGATCCTGGCAGTACTACCAGGATCCAGGGGCGGTGAAGTCAGCAGGCTGGCCCCGGTTTTTCTTGAAACGGCAAGACGCTGTAAAGAGTTATGGCCAGATACTGATATTGTCATACCCTGCGCCAATAAAGAGAGAATGGTGCAAATACAGGCCATACAGCAACGAGATTTCAGAAATCTTGCACTTACTCTGACAGAAGGAGATTCAAGAACGGTTATGAGCGCTGCGGACTGTATCCTGATGGCGTCGGGAACGGCATCGCTGGAAGGAATGCTGCTCAAAAAACCGATGGTGGTTGCCTATAAAATGGCACCAATATCCTATGCAATCATTTCACGGATGCTGAAGGCACCTTACGTGTCATTGCCAAATCTGCTGGCCGGTAAAGAAATTGTCCCCGAATTACTTCAGGATGCTGTGACACCAGACTCGCTATTTGAAAACGTCAAACAACTGATGGATAGTGAAGACAACAGGCAGGAAGTCATCGATACCTGGAATTCCATTCATCAATCACTTCAGCGGGATGCCAATAAAACAGCCGCCGCTGCTGTTCTGGATTTATGCCAAAGATAACCCTCCCGTTTTCCCTGGAAGAGGAAAGCAAAATCAGTCTAATTGCTGGTGTGGATGAGGCCGGGCGGGGTCCGCTGGCGGGTGATGTTATAGCAGCAGCCGTTATTCTTGAGCATTCTGCTCCCCTTGAAGGTTTGACAGATTCCAAGAAACTTTCTCCCCGGCAGCGAGAAAAGCTGTTTCCATTGATCCAGGAAAAAGCCATTGCATACGCAATCGGCAGGGCCAGCGTCGAAGAAATAGATACGCTGAATATTTTGCATGCAAGCTTGCTTGCCATGCAAAGGGCAGTGGCCGGACTCAATATTCCACCGGAATTTATTTACGTGGATGGCAACAGGTACCCGGAATTACCCTGTCCGGCCAGGGCAGTAGTCAAGGGTGACAGTCGAGTTGCCTCAATTGCCGCCGCATCGGTGCTTGCCAAAGTGATCAGAGACCAGGAAATGGTCGCTCTGGATGCGGAGTTTCCAGGGTATGGCCTGGCACAGCATAAAGGCTATCCCACGCAGGCACACATGGAGGCCCTTGAAACTCTTGGACCATCGCGGTTGCATCGAAAATCATTCGGGCCGGTAGCAGAATTGCTGAAATAGTGCATACAGGCTGTCAATAAAAAGGCAATCTGGGTACACTTTGCCTATCAGCTCAACGGTGTTTTCTACGAGCAATTTATCCAGTTTCAGAGGGTCCGGTAAGAGAAAATGAACGAAAAAGCAGGCTTTGTTCATCTTCGCGTTCATTCAGAATATTCCGTCATCGATGGCCTCGTCAGGGTCAAGGCGCTCACTGCAAAAACTGCCAATCTTCAGATGCCTGCCGTGGCCATTACTGACCACGTTAACCTGTATTCACTGATCAAATTTTATACTTCTGCCACCCAGGCAGGCATTAAACCAATTTGCGGTTGTGATGTACTGGTCGCTGAAGATGATAATCCTGAACAATTCTCTACGTTAGTTTTACTGGTCAGGAATATCGCAGGCTATAAAAATCTGACAGAACTTATTTCCCGCGCCCACCTTGAGGGGCAGTATCGATCTAATCCCTGTATCAGGCGTAGTTGGCTGGAAGGAAAAACAGATGGCCTCCTGGCTCTTTCGGGTGGCCGCAGCGGCGATATTGGTAAAGCCATTCTTAATGAAGATGCTGATTCCGCTGAGCAGTTATTAAGTGACTGGATGTCAGTTTTTCACGGGAATTTCTATCTCGAATTGCATCGCACGAATCGCCCTGGTGAAGAGGAATATATTGCCGGTGCGGTTGCTCTTGCGGAAAAGCTGCAGTGTCCTGTTGTAGCAACCAATGATGTGCGTTTTCTGGAGGAGGATGAGTTCGAAGCGCACGAGGCCAGGGTTTGTATCAATGAGCGCCGCACGCTAGATGATCCAAGACGACCAAGAAATTACTCCGAATTCCAGTACCTGCGGACACCGGAAGAAATGCAGGCTCTGTTCAGTGATATTCCAGAGGCGCTTGAAAACACGGTGGAAATAGCCAGGCGCTGTACACTTAATCTTGAACTGGGCAAACCCTACCTGCCTAATTACCCCATTCCCGAAGGTTTAACGATAGAAGAGTTTCTTCGGCAGGAAAGTGAACATGGCCTGGCGGAAAGACTTGGGGACTCAGGTGAAGATACCCAGGCAAAGAAAGCCGAATACCAGGAAAGGCTGGATTTAGAGCTGGATATTAGCAACCAGATGGGTTTCCCGGAATATTTTCTTATCGTTATGGAGTTTATCCGGTGGGCAAAGGAAAACGATATACCGGTGGGGCCAGGGCGTGGATCAGGGGCAGGTTCGCTGGTTGCCTATGCATTGAAGATTACTGACCTGGATCCTCTTGAATATGACCTGCTCTTTGAACGATTCCTGAATCCTGAACGTGTTTCCATGCCGGATTTTGACGTGGATTTCTGTATGGAAGGCAGGGACCGTGTTATCGAGCACGTGGCTGATCTCTATGGTCATGAAGCGGTTTCCCAGATTATTACTTTCGGCACCATGGCTGCCAAAGCTGTTATCAGGGATGTGGGGAGAGTGCAGGGCAAGTCATATGCGTTGGCAGACAAGCTTTCAAAACTCGTTCCCTTTGAAGTGGGCATGACATTACAGAAGGCACTTGAGCAGGAAAAGCAGCTCAAGGAAATGATTGCAACGGATGAAGAAGCCGACGAAATCATGGAAATGGCCTTCAAACTCGAAGGCGTGATTCGTAATGTAGGCAAACATGCCGGTGGTGTGGTGATTGCGCCGACAAAACTGACTGACTTTTCACCCTTGTACTGTGATGAAAACGGAAACAACCTTGTCACCCAATTCGACAAGAATGACGTTGAAAGTGCCGGGCTGGTCAAATTCGATTTCCTGGGCCTGAGAACACTGACCATTATTGACTGGGCAGTAAAGATGATTAATGCATCTTCAGCCAGCAGTGAGCTCGACATCAATCATATCCCCCTTGATGATCCCCATGTGTTCAAGATGCTGGAGCAAGGTGACACTACGGCTATTTTCCAGCTGGAATCTCGGGGCATGAAAGATCTTATCAAACGTCTCAAGCCAAGCAATTTTGAAGACATTATTGCGCTTGTGGCGCTTTTCAGGCCAGGACCGTTGGGTTCCGGGATGGTAGATGACTTTATCAATCGCAAGCACGGAAAGATGTCGGTGTCCTATCCCCATCCGGACCTCGAGCCGGTCCTGAAGAATACCTACGGTGTGATTCTCTACCAGGAACAGGTAATGCAGATTGCCCAGGTCCTTGCCAATTACACGCTTGGTGGCGCTGATATGCTGCGACGTGCAATGGGTAAGAAAAAACCCGAAGAAATGCAGAAACAACGTGAGATTTTCCTGGAAGGTGCGGCGAAAAACAAAATTGACGCTAAACAGGCAGAATTAATTTTCGACCTGATGTAAAAATTTGCAGACTACGGATTCAACAAGTCGCATTCGGCGGCCTATGCACTGGTGTCATACCAGACGGCCTGGCTGAAACATTATTACCCAGCCCACTTCATGGCAGCAGTATTGTCGGCTGATCTTCAGAATACTGACAAGATTGTCATCTTCATCGAGGAATGCCGCCGAATGGGGATTGAGATAATTTCACCCGATGTAAACGGTGGGCAATTTTCCTTTACGGTGGATGATGAAGGTCGAATTATTTATGGGCTTGGTGCTATCAAGGGCCTGGGTGAGGGGCCCATTGAAAACATAATCGCAGTCAGGGAAGAGTCTGGTCCATTTACCAATCTCTTTGATTTCTGCAGTCGCATCAACATGTCTGTGATCAACAAACGTTCGGTGGAAGCCTTGATCCGATCGGGTGCATTTGACACTTTTGGTGCTGACAGGTCTGTACTGCTTGCCAGTATGAATGAGGCGATTAAAACGGCTGAGCAAAGTGGAAGGACACAGGCAAGCGGTGTAGATGATATGTTCGGTGAGCTGGTGCCATCGGACAGTGCTGAAAACGTCTATGCCAATTATGCCCATGTAAAAGCCTGGAGCGAACAGCGCCGACTCCAGGAAGAAAAGGAAACGCTCGGCTTATACCTCTCCGGGCATCCCATCGAGGAATATCTTCCTGAAATCCGGCTGATGACAAAAAACAGAATTGCAAACCTGAAAGCTGACAGGTCCGCCCAGCTGATTATCGGCCTCATTCATGATATGCGAATCATCAAGAGTAAGCGCGGCGATACGATAGCGATTCTGACGCTTGACGACAGAAGCGCGCGTATAGAAGTCTCCCTTTTCGGTGAGACCTATGAAATTTGTCGAGAGATTCTTGCCAAGGACACGGTTGTGCTTGTTGAAGGTGTCGTGAATATTGATGAATACAGTGGAAACAGTCAGCTGCAGATACGTGCCCGCAAAGTGAGGCCCTTCAAGGAAGCCCGCCAGCAGTTAATACGCAATATCACGCTGAACTTGCAAGAAGAAAATTTGCCTGTAGAATCCCTCCAGATTTTGCAGAACATCCTCGCCGAATACAGTTGTACTTCCAATATTAACGATGGCTTCAACAGCGCCAACGGTTTGGTTAAACCCAATGGTACCGGCCCTGGTAGTACAAAAAATGGCGCGTTTAACGGCTCAGCTGCTGCTTCTAATAAAGACTCTATCAAAGACAGTGCCTGCGATATTATCGTCAATTATTCCCGGGAGGGTGTGAAAGGGAGCATTGTTCTTGGCAAGCAATGGCGAGTCCATGTCGAGGATGAGTTGCTGCATAAATTGAGAGAACAATACGGCGCGGGTCAGATTTCTGTAAACTATCAATAATAGGCAATATCAGAAAGTAAACGGGTATTCACTTAACCTAGAATTATCAGTACACGATGTAGAAAGCATTACGATGAATCCAGATTATCTCGAATTTGAACAACCGATTGCTGATCTTGAAGTCAAGATTAATGAGCTGCGTCTTGTTGGCGCTGACAATAAACTCAATATCAGCGAAGAGATTGTCAAGCTTCAGGATAAAAGTCAGAAACTGACGGAGAAAATATTCTCGTCTTTAACTCCCTGGCAGATTTCACTGTTGGCCCGTCATCCTCTGCGCCCCTATACCGAGGATTATATTGAACATATTTTCACGGATTTTGATGAGCTCCACGGTGACCGATATTTTGCCGATGATCAGGCGCTCATTGGCGGAGTGGCGTACCTGGATGATTTGCCGGTCATGCTTATAGGTCACCAGAAGGGAAGAAGTACTTCAGAGAAGGTCAAGCGCAATTTCGGTATGCCAAAACCGGAAGGTTATAGGAAAGCACGCCGTCTCATGCTATTGGCAGAGCGATACAAATTGCCTGTACTGACTTTTATCGACACACCGGGTGCTTATCCGGGTATTGATTCTGAGGCCCGGGGTATTAATGAAGCCATTGCTGAAAACCTGGCAGTCATGTCGCGACTCAAAACGCCGATCATTGCCACGGTTACCGGAGAAGGTAATTCCGGCGGCGCCATTGCTATTGGGGTATGTGATCACCTGAATATGCTCCAGTATTCCACCTATTTTGTTATTTCTCCGGAGGGCTGTGCCACGATCCTCTGGAAGTCTGCTGATAATAAGGCAGATGCAGCCAAGGCTATGGGGGTCACTTCTGAACGACTTGAAGAGCTTGGAATCGTTGATACCACCATCGAAGAGCCCCTTGGTGGCGCTCACAGAGATGTCAGGGCAATGTCTGATCGAATTAAGGGGAAACTCCTGGAGCAGATTCACCAGTTTCGTAATATGGATACTGACGCCTTATTGCAGCGCCGTTACAAGCGGCTCATGAGTCACGGCAGTTCCCAGTAACCTCCCTTAAATACGCTATGGCCTATGGCCTTTCACCCCTCAGATATTCTTCAATGGCTTCCGGATCCCGGCGCTGACTGTCTTGTTGCCTACAGTGGCGGCATGGATTCCCATGTGCTTCTTCATGCCATGGCCAGGCTTCGCGATTCTGGAGAGATTCAGGGGTCGCTTCAAGCCATTCACATCAATCACCAGATATCTACCCAGGCTGCTCAATGGGAGACCCATTGCCAAAAAATATGCGATGCACTGAATATCCCTTTGTCCGTTTCAAGGGTGAATGTAGAAAAAAGAGGTGAGGGCCTCGAGCAAGCCGCACGTGAGGCCAGGTACAAAGCATTCGCTGAGGCCATGAGTGACAATGGGAATCTGATCATTGCCCATCACCAGGATGACCAGGCAGAAACACAATTGTTCAGACTGATGCGTGGGACAGGGATCAGGGGGCTGGCAGGTATTCACAGTACGCGTGCGTTTGCCAATGGCGCCATGATTCGCCCCTTGCTTGGCTATACCAGGAGGGTACTGGAGGCCTATGCAAACCAGGAAAACCTTGAATGGATTGAAGATGACAGCAACGCTGATGAATCAATAGACAGAAATTTTCTGAGAGCAAAAGTGCTTCCTGAACTCCAGGTCCGCTGGCCTGGGTATAGAAAAAGCCTGGAACGCCTGGCAGGGCTGGCAAAGGAAAGTCAGGCTTTGCTGGAAGAAGTGGGAGAAGAGGACTTCGGTAAAGTCAGTGATTCAATTCACCGGGTATCAATTCCCAAATTGCTTGAATTCAGTGAAGCTCGCCAACGTAATATTGTCAGGACCTGGTTCCTGATGATGGAAGCAAGCCAGGTGATCCAATCACCAGATCATTATGTTGTTGATAGAGTGTTTTCTGAAATTATTCCTGCAGCAGTGGATGCTGAACCTGTGGTTACCTGGAATAAAGGCGGATCAGTAATGGAAATCCGGCGATTTGCTGACCATATTTATGCCGTTCTACCTCTTGCTGTCCCTGCAACCAGCGACAAGCTGGTCTGGAATGTTGAAACCCCGTTGCAGATGTCCGAATTAGGTTCTTTGTTTGTTGTGGAAACGGCCGACGAAGGAATCGTGTTGCCAGAAAACGGAGAAGTGGAGATTCGGTTTCGAGAGGGGGGCGAATCAGCAAAACCGGCAGGTCGAAAAACCCGGTCTCTGAAGAAGATTCTCCAGGATTATAAAGTTCCTCCCTGGTGGCGGGATAAAGTCCCCCTTTTATATATCAATGATGAGCTGGCTGCTGTTGGCGACCTGTTTATAACGGATAAGTTCAGGGGTAAAGCGGAGGAGGGGGAAGGTAAAAAATTCCACCAAATTCGTTGGGATAGATCATATTTACATTGTGGATATTAGCCTGTTCTGTTAACCTGTAACTCCATCAGAAACATTGACTGATGGACTGTTAATGACCCGATTTATATTCATTACCGGTGGTGTAGTTTCCTCCCTTGGCAAGGGAATAACCTCAGCATCTCTTGCCGCAATCCTCGAAGCTCGTGGTCTCAAAGTGACCATGCTCAAGCTTGACCCCTATATAAATGTAGATCCCGGTACAATGAGCCCGTTCCAGCACGGGGAAGTCTTTGTCACTGAAGATGGTGCCGAAACCGATCTTGATCTCGGGCATTACGAGCGTTTCATCAATACCACCATGACCCAGAAAAATAACTTTACTGCGGGCAGGGTGTACGAAGATGTCATCAAGAAAGAGCGTCGCGGTGACTATCTTGGCGCGACCATCCAAGTGATTCCCCATATCACTGATGAAATTAAAACCCGTGTCCTGGACGGCGCGGGAGAAGCCGATGTAGCCCTGGTGGAAATCGGAGGCACAGTAGGTGACATAGAGTCACAGCCATTTCTCGAAGCTGTCAGGCAGATGAAAGTGGAGCTGGGCTCTGACCGTGCCATGTTCCTGCATTTGACCCTGGTGCCTTATATTGCCACTGCGGGTGAAACCAAGACCAAGCCAACCCAGCATTCTGTCCGAGACCTGCGTTCCATTGGTATTCAACCGGATATCCTGGTTTGCCGTTCAGATCATGAATTGCCCGAATCGGCCCGTCAGAAAATTGCTTTGTTCACTAACGTGGAGCTCCCTGCTGTTGTCAGTCTTCAAGACACAGCAACAATCTATTCGGCACCGCTATTACTCCATAAAACGGGAATTGACGAACATATCCTGAAGCGTTTCCATCTGGATTGTCCGGCGGCGGATCTCAGCGAATGGGAGAATGTAGTGGAGGCCTGTCTTAATCCGGACAGGGAAGTGAAAGTCGCCATGGTCGGCAAGTACATGGATTTGCTGGATGCCTACAAATCACTCATTGAAGCCATCAAACATGCGGGCATCAAAACGCGTACAAAGATCATGATGACATACATTGATGCTGAAACTATATTCGAAGAAGGTACAGGCCAGCTAGAAGGGATTGATGCCATCGTTGTCCCTGGTGGCTTCGGGGAGCGTGGTATTGAGGGAATGATCATGACCGCCCAATTTGCCAGGGAGAACCAAATCCCGTACCTGGGCATCTGCCTTGGCCTGCATGTGGCTGTTATTGAATTCGCCCGTCATGTGCTTGGTTTAACCGGAGCTCACAGTACTGAATTTGAAAGAACCTGTCAGGACCCGGTTATTGCCCTGATTACGGAATGGGTCAATGCGGAAGGCGAAGTAGAAGTCCGTGACGAAAATTCTGACCTGGGCGGCACCATGCGACTGGGTGGGCAGGAATGCCGACTGGAAGACAACTCGATTGCCAAAGGGTGTTACCAGCAGGATGTGATTGTGGAACGCCACAGGCACCGCTATGAAGTCAACAATAATTATGTCGAACAACTGCAGAACAGCGGCATGCGTTTTACAGGCAAATCCATGGACAAGAGTCTGATGGAAGTGTTGGAAATTGAGACGCACCCCTGGTTTCTGGCTTGCCAGTTTCATCCGGAATTTACGTCGACGCCGCGGGAAGGACATCCGCTGTTTACAGGCTTTATCAATGCAGCAATAACAAAAAGCGAAGGGCAGGAAAACAACCAGGTCGCTTCACCCCAGACAACAGCTGCTAATAACTGATTCTCAATTTCACATGACAAAGACAATTAAAGTCGGCGATATCAGCATAGCCAACGACGCGCCAATGGTCCTGATTGGTGGCTTGAATGTGCTGGAAAATGAAGCCCTAACACTAGAAACAGCGAAAGTTTTCAGTGATGTCTGTCAGCAACTGTCTATTCCCTATATCTTTAAAGCGTCATTCGACAAGGCGAATCGTTCTTCTATCAGCTCATTTCGAGGACCTGGTCTTGAAGAAGGTCTTGGAATGCTGACCAAGGTAAAAGGCGAATTTGGCGTTCCAGTGATCACTGACATCCATACCCCGGAACAGGCAACATCGGCAGCAGAGGTGGTGGATATCCTGCAGTTACCTGCTTTCCTGTCAAGGCAGACTGATCTTGTTCAGGCTATGGCTTTTACGGGAAAAGTAATCAATATTAAAAAAGCCCAGTTCCTGTCACCTCCCGAGATGGGCAATATCCTGCAAAAGTTTGAAGAGGCCGGTAACTCACAGCTCATGCTTTGTGAACGAGGGACAAGTTTTGGCTACAACAATCTTGTCGTTGATATGCTTGGGTTTCCGGTCATGAAGGCATTCCAGTACCCCCTTATTTTTGACGTGACCCATTCCCTTCAATTACCAGGTGGACAATCAAGCAGTGCAGGGGGGCGACGCAAGGATGTCACAGCACTTGCAAAGTCTGGTATGGCCCAGAAAATAGCCGGTTTGTTTCTTGAGGCCCATCCGGATCCGGCTAATGCTAAGTGTGATGGACCAAGTGCATTGCCTTTGGATAAGTTAAAACCCTTCCTGGAGCAGATTAAAGCGGTGGATGACCTGGTCAAATCCCAGGATGACATCGAAACCGGTTGATTCCCCCACTCTTTATAAAGTTAATTAATAGTAAGTATTCGGAATTTGTTGTATGACTGAAATAGCAGAAATTAAAGCCCGTGAAGTTCTGGACTCCAGGGGTAACCCCACAATCCAGGCAGATGTCATTTTATCTACCGGTGAGAAGGGTACGGCCTGTGCACCATCGGGCGCATCTACTGGTTCAAGAGAAGCGCTGGAATTAAGAGATAAGGACCCTCAGAGGTATAACGGTAAAGGGGTACTTAAGGCGGTCGCCGCAGCCAACAATGACATTCAGGGTGCGCTCAAGGGGATGAATCCGCTTGCGCAGGAAGACATTGATCAGGCGATGATTGAACTGGACGGCACTGATAACAAGGGCAAACTGGGTGCCAACGCCATACTTGCTGTGTCCCTTGCCACGGCCAGAGCGGCAGCAGATCATCAGGGACTTCCGTTATACAGCTACATTGCCCAGTTGCCCAATGCCAATCCAGATGGCAAGTATTCAATGCCTGTCCCGATGATGAATATTATCAATGGTGGCGAGCATGCCGATAACAACGTGGATATACAGGAATTCATGATTCAACCTGTAGGTGCTGATAGTTTCAGTGAAGCCCTGCGTCATGGTGCAGAGATTTTTCATGCCCTGAAGTCCGTTTTAAACAGCAAGGGATTGAGTACGGCGGTGGGAGATGAAGGGGGATTTGCACCGGATTTACCGTCCAATGCAGCAGCGCTTGATGCCATTATTGAAGCGACTGAAAAAACAGGGCTGAAAATCGGCCAGGATATTTGCCTGGCCCTGGACTGCGCGGCGTCTGAGTTTTACCGTGACGGCAAGTATGACCTGAGCGGAGAAGGCAGGGCTTTCTCTGGTGAGGAATTTGCCGATTACCTGGCAAACCTTAGCAGCCAGTATCCAATACTTTCCATTGAAGATGGGATGGATGAAAGCGATTGGGAAAGCTGGGCGATACTCACAGAGAAGATTGGAAAGGATGTACAACTGGTTGGTGATGACCTGTTTGTCACCAATACCAGTATTCTGGAAAAAGGGATTAATTCCGGAGTGGCGAATTCCATCCTGATCAAATTCAACCAGATAGGCACGCTGACTGAAACCCTGGCTGCAATAAATATGGCCAAGAATGCTGACTACACCGCTGTTATCTCACACAGATCAGGTGAAACAGAAGACACCACCATTGCTGATCTGGCTGTCGCAACTGCTGCCGGACAGATCAAGACGGGTTCATTGTGCCGGTCTGACCGCGTTGCCAAGTACAACAGATTGCTTGTCATAGAAGAGGCACTTGGTGCTGAAGCAATATACCGGGGAAGGGGAGAGTTCACCCGGTAGTTGAGGGCATACTGAGCCCGGGTATATACCCATGAGAATACTGCAGGCATTACTGGTAATTATCATCCTGGGTTTGCAAATGCGTTTGTGGGTCGGTCCTGGCAGTGTGGCTGAAATTCAGCGTCTTGAAGAAGCGATTGTCTCCCAGGAAGAAGAAAACAGGATCCTGGAAGAATGTAACCAGGAATTGCTTGTGGAAGTGGAAGAGCTGAAAAATGGCACCGATGCCATCGAAGAGATGGCAAGAAATGATCTGGGTCTGATCGGGGAAGGAGAAACATTTTTCATGATCGTGGATGACTCTGACAACAACGACAGTGAAAATGAAATTCACGATTCGACACGATGTGAATAAGCAGCGATTTTTCCGCGTGATTAACGATATATCAGCTCAGGACAGAAATGCATGAAATACTGGGCGATTGTCCCCGCAGCAGGATCAGGTAAACGGATGGGAAGCGACGCTGCGCTTCCCAAACAGTATCTGCGTCTTAATGACAGAACCCTGTTAGAACACTCATTATTACGGCTTGACGGGCTGGATATTCTGTCAGGCATCGTAGTGGTGCTGGCAGAAAATGATGCTCAGTGGCAGGATCTGGCTCTTGATCTTGCCAAACCGGTAATCACGGCGCCCGGGGGTGCCGAACGGGCACAATCAGTTTTCAATGGCGTCATGGCTCTAAATGAATTGGCAGCAGAGGATGACTGGGTAATCGTACATGACGCAGTAAGACCTTGTGTCAGGATTAGCGACATACAAAAGCTGGTGCAGGAAGTTTCAGCTACGGATACAGGTGGATTGCTTGCCATGCCCGTGAATGACACCCTGAAAAAGGTCAGTCCTGATTCGATGGTCGAAACAACCCTGAACAGGGATCATCTGTGGCGTGCTGCGACTCCGCAGATGTTTCGCCTGGGGCTGCTCAGGCAGGCATTGGAGAATGCCATCGCTGGAAACATATCAGTGACAGATGAATCACAGGCAATGGAACTGGCAGGGTTTAATGCCAGACTGATACAGTGCAGTCCTGACAATATCAAGATTACCTACCCGGAAGACCTGGCCATCGCGGCAACGGTGCTTTCAATACAACAGGAAAACGACAGGCAGTGATCAGAACAGGTAATGGTATAGATGTTCACCGCTTCGACGATCTTTCGGAAGTAACGTCGGATGAAAATGAAATTATTCTTGGCGGTGTCAGGATACCCCATGAACGATGTCTGCTTGCCCATTCCGATGGCGATGTTCTGACCCATGCACTGATGGATGCCTTGTTGGGAGCATTAGCTCTGGGTGACATCGGCTCACATTTTCCGGACTCTGATGAACAGTATAAAGATGTCAGCAGCCTGGTGTTGCTTGACGAGGTGACGGCTAAGGTCAGTGAAGAGGGGTGGCAACTGGGTAATGCGGATATTACGGTTGTTGCCCAGTCGCCTAAATTATCTCCCCACATTCTGACCATAAGAGAGTCCCTCGCATCCCGTATGAAAGTGGATATTGACCAGATCAGCGTTAAGGCAACAACCAGTGAAGGACTTGGTTTTACCGGGCGAGGGGAAGGGATAGCGGTGTTTGTCACTGTGCTGCTGACCCTTGCCTCATAGATGACAGCGTCTTCCCCGGTGTTTTCTCTCGATTTTCCGGTGGCTTCGGTCCATGAGCGTCATTCGGCATTATTTCGGCATCAGCCTGAGGATTTTTTTGTCGAAGAGATTCTTGGATTTGAGCCCGATGAGCAAGGAGAGCATCTCTGGATATACCTTGAAAAAACCGGGTTGAATACACACGATGTTGCCAGAATGATTTCGGAAAAATCAGGGTTGAAAATCCGGGATATTGGATACTCTGGTATGAAAGACAAAAAAGCGGTGACAAGGCAATGGTTCAGCATCAAGTCAAACAAGGATTTTAATTTTGATGGGTTGCAAGGAGTTCAGTTGTTGGACCAGCGCAGGAACAGCAGAAAGCTAAAACGAGGCATGCACAGGGAAAATTGTTTCAGAATCCGGTTACGTGAAATGCTGACTGACAAAAATATGGAAAGCGTCGCAAAAGGTGCGGTGACGATTAAACAGCAGGGTGTGCCCAATTACTTTGGCCTGCAGCGGTTCGGGAAAGAGGGAGCAAACCTCGAAAAATCAGCGGCGCTGTTTGACGGGAAAATGCGGAATTGCCCTCGTTTTCAGCGAAGCATATATCTGTCAGCGGCGAGAGCTTACCTGTTTAACAGTGTGTTGGGTAAAAGAGTAGAAGCCGGCAACTGGAACAGTTTTCTTGAAGGCGACATGATGTCGCTGAATGGCACATCGAGTGTGTTCAAGGCTGAAGTGGGCGACGAGGCTATTGCCGGACGGTTGTCTGATGGTGATATTCATCCTACAGGTCCGCTCTGGGGAGCAGGCAAGCTTGAAACAGAGGGGCAGGTCAGACTCCTGGAATCTGACGTGGCAGATACACACGAATTGTTGGCCAGGGGTTTGGAACACGAAGGACTGAAACAGGAACGGCGGGCACTAAGGGTTCAGCCCATGGATTTTTCATACTCACCTGATGGCGAAGATGCCCTGGTGTTAGAATTTCGATTGCCAAGAGGCAGTTATGCGACCAGTGTATTAAGAGAATTGGTAAAAGCCCCCGGCTTATGAGTATTTTACTTTCCAATGATGATGGCGTCAGAGCAGCCGGGCTTACTGCTCTTGCTGATGCACTTTCGTCTGATTACGAGATACAGGTCATTGCACCTTCCTATGATCGTTCAGGTGTCAGTAACTGTCTGACACTTGATCGTCCTCTGCAGACTGAAGAATTCAGTAACAAGTCGATTGGTGTCGACGGCACGCCCACCGATTGCATTCACCTGGGCACATCGGGGATTTATGGCCCGGTTCCGGAGCGTGTCATTTCCGGTATTAATTACGGTGCCAATATGGGAGATGATGTCCTTTATTCTGGCACTGTGGCTGCTGCCATGGAGGGGCGTTTCCTTGATAGACCGGCGATAGCTGTGTCACTTGCAACGGCAAAATCCCGCGAAGAACAGGTGGATTTCACGGCGGCAGCATCCATCCTGCTCAAGTTGCTGCCCTTTATTGAAGGACTGAGTTTACCCAAGGCGACCATTCTCAATATCAATATACCTGACCTGGCCATACAGGATATCCAGGGGGTGAAATTCACGACACTGGGACGTCGCCTGAAAAGCGAAAATCCTGTGCGTACTGAAAACCCGAGAGGGAAAACTGTGTACTGGATTGGTCGTGCCGGTGGTCCCGTACAGGATGCTCCAGGGACAGATTTTCACGAGGTTGCCAATGGCAATATTTCCATTACACCCATCTATGCGGATATGACGCACACAGATGTATTGAAAGATCTTTTAAAAGTTTCTACCGGTGATATTTATAATGAGATTGGTGGAATCAAACCGGAGCCTGAAGCACGTTGAATACGCACAAACATGAAGGTATAGGTATGACTTCCCTGCGTACCAGGGAAAGGCTGGTTAACAGGCTTATCGAGCAGGGTATTCAGCGTATCGATGTTCTTGAATCCATTCGCACCACGCCCAGACATCTGTTTATCGATGAGGCGCTGTCCCATCGTGCATACGAAGACGTGGCATTGCCCATTGGTTTCAATCAGACAATCAGCCAGCCGTATATCGTGGCCAGGATGACTGAGGCTATTCTTACCGCAGCACCGGAAAAAGCAAAAATCCTGGAAATTGGTACCGGGTGTGGATACCAGACGGCTATTCTGGCTCAGCATGTGGATTTTGTTTACAGCATTGAGCGTATCAGGCCATTGCTCGAAAAAACCCGGGATCGCTTTCGGGAACTGAAGATACGCAATGTCAGTCTAAAGTGTGGTGACGGGAATCTGGGCTGGCCGCAGCATGCCCCCTTTGATTGCATTATTACTACAGCAGCTGCCAGTGAAGTGCCTAAAGCATTGCTGGAACAGTTAAACGAAGGCGGTGTGCTCGTGATTCCTGTAGGTGGCAGGGAATACCAGGAATTAAAACTGTACAGAAAAACTGACGGAGAAATCAGCGATGAAACGCTTGAAGCTGTCCGGTTCGTTCCCCTCCTTGGTGGTGTTGAAAACTAGTGCACAGGATTTGTATAGAAGCAGTTGCGGGAGATGCTGTTGATCAGTCGTGAGCGGGCATTATTGTTTCTCAAGGGAATGGCCATGGGGGCGGCAGATTCCGTCCCGGGTGTTTCCGGTGGCACCATTGCACTGATCACCAATATCTATGAAGAACTGGTAGATGCCATCAGGGCAATTGGCCCTCACGTACTTGTGACCTGGAAACGGGAAGGCTTTCCTGTTGCCTGGCGTGAAATCAATGGCAACTTCCTGCTGACTCTTTTACTGGGAATAATATCTTCCTTGCTTTTGTTCGGACGCGTCATCCTGGTGCTTATGGACAGTTACCTGCCATTTTTACTCGCATTCTTTTCAGGTCTAGTGATGGCTTCCATATTCTATGTGACCAGGCTGGTTTCCCGTTGGAATGCATTGAACCTAATCCTGTTTATTGCGGGTACCGGCTTTGCGATTTTGCTGGCAAGCCTGCCATTGGCGCAGTCCAGTAACCATTTACTGTATTATTTTTTCAGTGGAGCCATCGCTATTTGTGCGATGATTCTGCCCGGAATTTCCGGCGCCTTCATTCTGGTTCTCCTGGGGGTATATGGACCTGTGCTGGAAGCGTTGACCAATTTTGAGTGGGTTGTCATTGGTGTTTTTGCTGGTGGATGTGCCTGCGGGCTAATGCTGTTTAGCAGAATCTTGTCCTGGCTGCTGCACCACCATCATGACCGTACGCTCAGCACCTTGATTGGGTTGCTTGTAGGATCACTCTACCTGCTCTGGCCCTGGCGGGTTGCAACAGAATTAAATTTTAACTCTCATGCTTTTACTCAATTTCGGCATGTCTCACCGGGGGATTACCAGTTATTAACCGGCAGCGCTGTGTCGCCATGGCTTGTAATGTTTTTGATCGTTATCGGTGCAGGATTGGTGTTATTGCTGGAAACGGTTGCTGTACCCGGCAAAGGGGAGCTATCAAGCAAGGACCGGGACGGCTGATGAAGCAGGAAACCGGGCTCATACTGGTGATGTGTTTCCTTGCTGGCTGTTTAAGTGGTTGTTCGAGTGCCTACCAGTCACCCGTTGATGATATTGATGATCCTCGCTTCCTGGATAGTGGCAGAATTCATCGTGTTAACGAAGGAGAAACCCTGTATGCCGTTTCATGGATATATGACCTGGATTTCATGCATATTGCCAGGGTGAATCGACTTAGTTCGCCCTATACAATTTTTCCCGGACAGATACTGAACGTCGATCCCAGGGCTGTGCCGGATTCCCAGCCACAAAATTCCAGTCGCCAGTCATCACCAACAACAGGGAGTGTGACATCTTCGACTCCCAGGAGTGGCGGTGATAGATCTGCACCTGTCCGTGTAAATCCAGTGCGGGTACAGCAAGGCCCGGTGAGCTGGGACTGGCCAGCCATGGGTTCTATAGTGGGGACCTTTTCTGCAAGCGGTGTTGAAAACAAGGGTATAGATATTGCCGGGAGTAAAGGTGATGCTGTTGTCGCCGCTGCTGATGGTGAAGTTGTCTATGCTGGCAGTGGTTTGTTGCGCTATGGCGATCTTCTTATTATCAAGCACAATGACAGTTTCCTCAGCGCCTATGCTCATAACAATGCGTTGCTTGTACAGGAAGGAGATAGCGTGCGACAGGGCGAAAAAATTGCAGAACTGGGGTCAACAGGTATCGACAGGGATATGCTGCATTTTGAGATTCGCCTGGAAGGTAAACCGGTTGATCCTATGGGCTATCTTCCACCAAGATCATAAAAATTTTCGACAGAATTCCATTTCAATGTATACTGAAAAAACAGGGATGAAAATTTGGAGGCGGCAAACTCTTGTACTTGCTCAAAGACAATTTGGCTAAGTAAGTACAAAAACATTTGAAAACATTTAAAATTATTTGGAAATATTTAAAAGGACTTAAATATGACTGACACAAAAAAATCCGAGCCTGAACATACCGCCCTGCATGACATTGCTGATTGCTCTGCCAGCGACTTATCCACAAATTCAAAAAACTCATCAAAAAATTCATCTAAATCATCTGAAGCAGTATCAGTAACTGTCCCGGCCACTTTGCCTGCCGAAATCACCACACTCTATCTCAATGAAATTGGCAGAATTCCACTGCTTACTCCAGAAGAAGAACTTGAGCTGGCCAGAGGGGTAGTTCGTGGCAGTAAAACATGTAAAGACCGGATGATCAGAGCTAACTTGCGCCTGGTCGTCACCATCGCCAAGCGATTTCTTAACAGGGGGCTGGATTTACTGGATCTCGTCGAGGAAGGAAATCTCGGATTGATCAGGGCAGTAGAAAAGTTCGATCCGGAACTGGGCTATCGTTTTTCCACCTATGCCACCTGGTGGATCAAACAGAATATAGATCGTGCCCTGATGAACCAGGCGCGCACTATACGTTTGCCAATTCATGTCATGAAGGATCTCAATTCCTGTCTAAAAACAGCAGCCCGTCTTGGAGACAAGCTTGATCGGTTGCCCAATGAAGAGGAAATAGCAGAAAGTACTGGCAAGACAGTCCGTCAGGTTAAAAAGCTGCTGAAACACAATGCTACGACCACTTCGGTCAGTGATGTAGTTCCTGGTGATGCCGACATAAGTCTTTTGGATATGCTGGAAGATGGTCCTGGTTCAAATCCGGCTGTGAATACGCAAAATGAAAACCTGTTGGCCCGGCTTGACTGTTGGATGGAGCATCTTACTGAGAAGCAGGAAGATATATTATCCAGACGTTTTGGGCTGCGTGGCTACGAGCCTGCTACACTGGAAAAAGTGGGCAAGCAAGTCGGTCTGACACGCGAAAGGGTCAGGCAGATTCAGATAGAGGCGTTGGGAAAACTAAAAAGAATGATGGAAAGGGAAGGGTTGAACCTGGAAATCCTGTTCAACCCTGACTAATAACGCTTACGTTTCCAGTAATTCACGTTTATTGGGTTTGTTGGCCCATTCTTCTGCATCGGGTAAGGCCTCTTTCATTTCCGTGATGACCTCCCATTTTTCGCTGAGCTCAGCATTAAGCTCGAGAAACTCCTGCTGTTCATCAGGCAACTCGTCATCGGCGTAAATGGCATCTACCGGACATTCGGGTTCGCAGAGAGCACAGTCGATGCATTCATCAGGGTTTATGACGAGCATATTCGGACCTTCATAAAAACAGTCAACGGGGCAGACTTCCACACAATCAGTGTGCTTGCATTTGATACAGTTTTCGCCGACTACAAAGGTCATGGTTTCTCACTCCATTCTCCGGATGCCTGCCGGTTTTAATCCGGCGCTATCCTGGGCTGACAGCCCGATTCACAAAGGCGCCATTTTACCTGAAGGTCTTGTCTTTAGTAAATCTGGAGCTTGTGATTCTTCTCAGGAATCAATCATTTCCTGCAGCTTGTAGAGCATCTCAAGCGCTTGTTTTGGGGTCAGGTCATCAGGATTGATGGCTTCGAGCGCTTCCATGACAGGTGAGAGAGGTTGAGGGGTGAATAATTCTGCCTGTTGTTGTGCAGCCGGATTGTTCGCCGTGTTTTGCTGCCGGTCTTCCTGCTCCAGTTGAGCCAGTTTTTTCCGTGCACGGTTGATGACAGGTGAAGGAATGCCCGCGAGCTGTGCAACCTGGAGGCCGTAACTCTGATTTGCCGGACCTGGCTCAACAGCATGCAGGAACACGATCCCCTTGTCATGCTCTGTGGCATTCAGGTGCACATTGCTGATTCCGGGATACAGGTCTGGCAATACAGTCAGTTCAAAATAATGAGTGGCAAACAGGGTGTAGGCTTTTACCTCTGATGCAATGAATACAGCACTGGCCCAGGCAAGAGAGAGTCCGTCAAAAGTACTTGTGCCACGTCCGATCTCGTCCATTAATACGAGGCTATGTTCTGTAGCATTATGAAGAATATTGGCAGTTTCTGTCATTTCCACCATGAATGTTGAGCGGCCGCCGGCCAGGTCATCCGATGAACCGATACGGGTAAAGATTCTGTCGACCGGGCCAATACGAGCCGACGCTGCAGGTATAAAACAGCCCGTATGTGCAAGCAGGACAATTAATGCTATCTGCCTCATGTAAGTCGATTTACCGCCCATATTCGGGCCGGTAATAATCAGCATGTTATTGCCGTCATTCAGGGCGATATCGTTGGCAACAAAAGACTCATCCATGACCTGTTCGACGACAGGATGGCGCCCCTGGCGAACATGTATTCCAGGTTCGTTACTGAATTCGGGGCAGTTGTAATCCAGGGTGCCTGCTCTCTCGGCAAAGTTGGCAAGTACATCGAGTTCGCTAAGGCTATAGGCTGTTTCCTGAAGCGCAGGCAATTCACCTGCTACCGTTTCCAGTAATGCATCATATAGCTGTTTTTCCCTTGCCAGTGACTTACTGCGAGCGGACAGGGCTTTCTCCTCGAATTCCTTGAGCTCAGGTGTGATGAATCGTTCTGCATTCTTCAGCGTCTGCCGGCGGACATAATCGGCTGGTGCCTGGTCTGATTGCAGCCTGCTGATTTCAATGTAATACCCATGCACTCTGTTATAACCGACTTTTAACGTCGAAATGCCGGTGCGTTCTTTTTCGTCAGTCTCCAGCCTGGAAAGGAATTCACCGGCATTACTGCTTAACTGACGCAATTCATCCAGTTCGGCGTCATAACCGTCAGCAATGACGCCACCTTCCCGGATTACTACAGGTGGATTTTCGCAAATGGCTTTATCCAGCAGTGTAAGCAGATCCGGGCAGGGAGAGATCACTTCTGATAATTGTTGCAGCCTGGCAGCATTCAGCTGTGAGAGTTCGGTTTTAATCTGTGGAAGTTGTTCAAGTGCCTGGCGAAGATTGGAAAGGTCCCGGGGGCGGGCGCTGCGTAATGCCACCCTGGATAGAATCCGCTCCATGTCACCGACGGGATGCAGGAGTTCCTGCATGGGCTCATACCGGTACTCCTCCAGCAATGTCGTGACAGCCAGTTGTCTTTTCCTGATTTGCTCATGATCTCGGACAGGGCGGTGGAGCCACCGGCTGAGCATGCGAGTGCCCATTGGTGTGGCGCATCGGGAAAGTATGCTGATCAGCGTATGTTCTTCTCCGCCATTGAGATTGCGATCTATTTCAAGGTTGCGTCGACTGATACTGTCCAGCACCAGGGAGTCATCATTTTCCTCCACGCGAATTGACTGGATATGGGGAAGGTCTCCCTGCTGTGTTTCGCGAGCATATGCCAGCAGGCAGCCAGCTGCCTGGATGGCCGCTGGCATTTCCGCACAGCCAAAGCCCTGGAGTGAATCCGTATTGAACTGGCTTGTCAGTATTCGCGTGGCTGTATCGAGATCAAATTCCCAGCCTGGCCTTGCTCTTAGTCCCTGGTGGGCGGCAATATCAGGGGGGAGATCCAGCGCTTCGGGGGCCAGGATCTCTGATGGATGAATACGATGTATTTCTGAGCTCATGCTGGATTCAGATTCCACCTGCATGACATGGAATCGCCCGGAACTGATGTCCAGTGTTGCCAGGCCGTAATGTTTGCTTTGACCATCAAAAAATACGGCAAGCAGCAAATTGTCGCGGGTTTCCTTGAGCAGGGCTTCATCGCTCAGCGTCCCCGGGGTGATCAGGCGCACAACCTTGCGTTCCACCGGGCCCTTGCTGGTAGCGGGATCCCCGATCTGTTCACAGATGGCAACGGATACACCTGCTTCGACCAGTTTTGCCAGGTAGCGATCGGCGGCATGGTAGGGAATACCACACATGGGAATAGGCGAGCCGCCTGACTTGCCGCGGGCGGTGAGGGTTATGTCCAGTAAGCGCGCTGCCTGTTCTGCATCCTTGTAAAACAGCTCATAGAAATCCCCCATACGATAAAACACTAATTCATCGGGATGCTCAGCCTTTACCTTCAGGTATTGCTGCATCATTGGCGTGTGTTGGGAGGGGGACTTGCTCAAAAGACTGCTGAATTTTTCATTATTTTTGGAAGCAATTGATTCTACGTGAACTTGAAAAAAGGCACCAATGATTTGCTGAAAAACACCTTTCAATATGCATTTCCATATGGCAAAAAAAACGGTTATCTGCTTTAATGAAATACCAACAAAAGCGTGCTTGCACAGACAAAATCCTGGCAGGTTTTAGCTTTTCCAAAGCATTTTTTACCCTTAATCCCATCACAGTATAAGAAGGATTCCACGCGGCAATGGCTGAACAACAAGACTCCCAGAAAGACAGCAATAAAGACAAAGCACTCACCGCTGCACTTGCGCAGATTGAAAGGCAATTTGGCAAAGGCTCCATGATGCGCCTGGGGGATTCTGAAAGTATCGCCATCCCGGCCATCTCCACCGGTTCCCTGGGGCTTGATATCGCTCTTGGCATTGGTGGGTTACCAAGAGGCCGGGTCGTGGAGATTTATGGTCCTGAATCCTCAGGTAAAACCACACTGGCCCTGCAGGTTATTGCTGAGGCGCAGAAAGCCGGTGGAACCTGCGCATTTGTCGATGCTGAACATGCCCTGGATCCTATCTATGCAGAAGCCCTTGGGGTGGATGTGGATAACCTGCTGGTCAGCCAGCCTGACACAGGTGAGCAGGCCCTTGAGATATGCGACATGGTGGTTCGTTCCGGCGCGCTCGATGTCGTGGTGATTGACTCGGTTGCAGCATTAACACCAAGAGCAGAAATTGAAGGGGATATGGGAGATTCACACATGGGGCTGCAAGCCAGGCTGATGTCCCAGGCCCTGAGAAAAATGACCGGTAATATCAAAACATCCAATACCCTGGTGATATTCATTAACCAGATTCGTATGAAGATCGGTGTCATGTTTGGCTCTCCTGAAACCACTACCGGTGGTAATGCCCTGAAATTCTATGCCTCTGTCCGCCTGGATATCCGTCGAATCGGTGCGATCAAGGAAGGTGATGAAGTGGTGGGTAATGAAACCCGGGTCAAGGTGGTCAAGAACAAGGTGGCTCCACCTTTTAAACAAACAGAATTCCAGATTCTTTACGGCAAGGGGATTTCCCGCCTGGGGGAGATTATCGATCTGGGTGTGCAGCATGATCTGGTGGATAAATCCGGTGCCTGGTATGCCTATAACGGCGAAAAGATTGGTCAGGGCAAGAAAAACGCAGTGGCCTTTCTGCAGGAAAACCCCAAGGCGGCTGAAGAAATAGAAAAGGCATTGCTGGACAAACTGCTGGCAAAACCCAACAAGAAAGAAGAAGAGCCTGATGCTGAAGTGGCGGATGGTGAAGAAGGCCAGGAAGCAGAGATCGCTGAGGCCAAATAGTAACCCCAGGGTTAAACTGACCGGGTTCAATGACTTCCAGATCAGAAGAATCCCCACTTATTACTGCCAGGCGGGCCGCCATGAATTTCCTGGCCCGTCGCGAGCAGTCATTCGCTGAACTTATCCAGAAACTGGCCGAGAAATTCCCCGATTTTGATAAAAACGAGGTCATACTTCCTGTTCTGGAAAAATTGAGGGCGGAAAAGCTTCAGTCTGATGAACGATTCGCGGAATCCTATGTCAGATATCGCAAAACCCGTGGAATGGGCCCGCTGAAGATCTGCATGGAGCTGGAGCAAAAGGGGGTGATGGGCAGCCTGGTTCAGGATCACTTGTATTCAGAAGAAAACGACTGGGTGGAGCAATGCCGGGAAGTCGCATCACGCAAATATCCCGACGGACCGGCAAAGGGTATGGAAGAACGTCAAAAGCAGTACCGTTTTCTCAGCCAGCGCGGGTTTGAGAGTGATCAGATAAGAAAAGTCCTGGGATAATAACCCTAATATATTACTTTAATAAATACCCATAAATAACTGATAAATAGATAATAAATATAAATGAAG
>Ga0181559_10000279_pt1 | contig 45367 bp, 39 predicted proteins | sample 011ome_21_FD_133752 | JGI IMG/M metagenome (GOLD analysis project Ga0181559, IMG submission 133752) | Coastal salt marsh microbial communities from the Groves Creek Marsh, Skidaway Island, Georgia - 011508AT metaG (megahit assembly) | ecosystem: Environmental > Aquatic > Marine > Intertidal... | reverse complement strand
TCTGTTGTCTGTTGTCTGTTGTCTGTTGTCTGTTGTCTGTTGTCTGTTGTCTGTTGTGTCACATTCTGCAAGGCTCTTGCCGCAACAACATCGCCGAATAGGGTACAAAAAAAAGGCGACCCAAGGGCCGCCTTTTTTACTCTTGATCAATCTGTGGCGCTGCGCGCCACAGATTTCAGCACTGCTTGATAATCACAGGCTTCCTGACTGGAAGGTGACCTCAAGACCGTACAAGCGAGGTGAAGTCACACCCGCTGACTGACGGAAGAACTCCGCTTCGTCGTTGCGCAGGATCTGCAGGATCGCCACATCGTTAAACACGTTATTAACAAACCCTGTGACTATCCAGCTGCCATCGTTAGAAGCCCAACTAGCACGTAAGTCAGTTCTGCCATACGCCTCAGTCTTTTCCAACTCTGACTGGAAGGGTGAGTAATAAACCTCATCCGTCCAGCTGTAGACGCCAGAGATATCGATGTTACCGCTCTCAACCGGGATACGGTAAGTGGCATAGCCTGTGTACTTGAGCTCCGGTACCTGCAGTAACTGGTTGCCATTGATATTCACGAACTGGTTGGCTGCAGGGAACAAGCTATCAGGCTTGTCAAACCCTGCTGTGTCTTTGGATAACAGATCTTCGGTGTATTCACTTGGCGTATAGCTGAAGTTACCACCCAATGTCAGATTGTCACTTGCCAACCACAGCACTTCAGCCTCAATACCATAGATCTCCGCGCCCGGTGCTTCCAGTACAGAAGTACTCAGACCACCAATGCTTGAGATTTCGGTCGCAACCGTATGGATCGTCTTGTAGTCGTAGAAGTAGGTCGAGGCAAATACCTGAACCGTGTCGTTGGCAAACTGGCCCTTATAGCCAATCTCATAAGCCGTCAACTCTTCTGGATCATAGGTTGGCGAGGTGCTGAAGAACACCAGGTTATAACCGCCTGAACGATAGCCAGTCGTGACTGAGAAATACATCATGGAGCTGTCATCGATGTTCCAGTCCAGGTTGACTCGACCGGTAAACTTCTCATCCGTTCGTTCAAAAGGACGATAAACGCTGACCGCAGCAGGAATACCACCGTTAACTACCCGTGCAGTCGCTGTCGGCTGGCCATTGGCGTCAAAAATAATATCGCCGGCAGCATCAGTCTCAAAAGCACCATTAAGCGCGTTATAAGTAAATAGGTCAAACGGCAGGACAGAATCGCCATCAACTCCAGGCGTCGTATCAAAGAACGGGAAGGTGCCATCGCCGGTCGCGTCAAACAGCGCCTTGACGAAAGTAGTACCCACTTCTGTATAGCGGAATAGGTTTTCCTCAGCTGTTACATCGTCTTCAGCATAACGAATACCCACGGTCAGCGTGAACTTGTCGTTGATGTCCCATACGGCCTGAGTGTAGGCCGCAAAGGCTTCACGAATAGTTTGCGTGTGGTACAACAAATCACTGCCGCGTGTGTTAGGACCATTCTGCACATCCAGATCAGGGTTGGTACCATCGTCACCATACCAGGGCGTAATCTGCAGGTTGTCGCTACGACCACCGGCTGTAAGCGCTAGCACCGCATTTGAAGCTGTCACAGAGTAGTTTCGCTGACAGGTCGCCGCCTGGCTTGCTTCACAAGCGGCACGGGCCGAGTGCAAAGAAGGCACCAATGTGTTGCCGCCGGGGTTAAAAAATGCCGTTGCTAACCCTGTTGCATCATTGTACGGATTTTCAAACTTCTCTGAGCCCACTGCCGAATAGTAGTCGCCGCGCTGATCGATCGTCGCGTCATAAAAGAAAATACCGCTGGTGATCGAAAAATTTTCGGTGAAATCATAAAACGCCTGCAGTTCATGGGAAGAATAATCTGCCTCATGGTTCACGTAGAACTGCCTGTCAATAAACAAGCTGCCGGTATTGTCATCATCTGTGGTACGACGATAAGACAATTTGTTGTACCCGTAGATGTATTTCAGTTGCAGGTCGTCAGTGACATCCCACGCAACTGTCATCTGCGTACCTTGCTGGTCAAACTCTTCTCGGTTCAAACCATTGGTTGCCGCACAGACGCTGCTGCCGTTGATATCACCGCCAAAAACACAGGCGTTGTAAGCTGCAGCACTCGCCGCGGATGTTTGATTGAAACCGTCCAGTGAGGCAGCGGCGTTTTGAAAGCCGTCAAAGTCAGCCAGGTCAATACCAGGACGATTGTGCTGTGCCAGAACCGCAGCACCACTCACAGGGTCTGTGAAGGTGTAGGTTCGCGCACCGGGTACCAAGAAATCGTTTGCCAGCGCGCTTGTCTGGGAGGCATCGACTCGTCGATAGCCAGGGATCAAATCAGTGGTATTTCTATAGTTTTCACTCTCTTCGTTCAACACCACCAAACCAGCACCATTAGCACCGCCAAAAGATCGGTCAATGTTCATCTGGTTCTGACGCAGGTCGACTTCAATCGTGTCAGTGGGGTTCCACTTCAATTGCAGCGCAATGTTGTCTGTGCCGAGGCCGTCGATCGCGCCGTCCGGATTGGAGCCGATGTCTTTAATAATACCTTCGCGGTCACGCAGACTGAAGTTCAGGCGCGCAGCCAATACGCCATCGACCAATGGGCCGGATGCCATACCGTAGATTTCCTCTGTACCAAAGTTGCCGACGATACCCTTAACTGCCCACTCGCTGTCATAGGTTGGCTCTTTGTACAGGATATTGATAGCACCGCCGACCGCGTTTCGGCCGTACAGCGTGCCCTGGGGTCCACGCAGAACCTCAATTCGCTGAACATCCCAGAAGGTCGCTGCCGTTGCCGTCAGCAAGTCTTCTGAATAAACACCGTTCATGTAAGTCGCAACACCGGGATCACCACCTAAGGCGCGGAAATTTCGACCAACACCGCGCACTGTCGCGTCGTAAGGCTGGATAGTAGTCGCTGGCACGAAGTTCTGTAGATCTTCCTGGTTACGAATACCAAAATCGTCGATAAATTGATCGGTAAAAGCGGTAATAGAAATAGAGGTATCCTGAATTGACGCCTCCTTTCGTTCCGCAGTGACGATAACTTCCTCAATGCGTCTCGAGCCTTCTTCCGCGACTGCTGCTCCGAACGGCACTATTGCCGCACCTAGCAGAAGTACGCGATTGACTCGCTTATCTACTTTAATCATGGATCCCCTCCGAACCATCAAATTTTTTTATAAACGCCTACGGCAATAGCTGCCGAGGCTTGCACAATATGCTTCTTGGTGCATTTTGTAAACACCCTGCATGATGATCATATTCAATGATGGTGCGGCGCAAAAATTGGCTTTTTTTATTATGACGACTAGCGACTCGCCTTTCCGCCTAACATCAGGCACTCCTGTCTTTTGTCGGTGCTTACACGACATAGAAGACTCTAACTAACCTTGTCCTTCACTCGCCAACAAATCGCTAATGGGGTATGACGCACTGCCAGTCAGGGGCGTGACGTACTTTCAGCCAGGTGCTTTTAACAGGTACTTTTAACAGGTACTTTTAAATAGGAGCTTTTAACCAGGTGCTTTACCTAGGCGCAGCCGCACTGTCATTGCTTAACCCGCCAATATTCTGCAGGATTACACCAACTACAAACAATCTCGAATAACAATCTCGGACTCGGATACCCGCGAGCGTCAGCGTTAAGCCAGGTGAGCGAGCAGAGGGATCCTGAAAAAAAGCCCAGCACTCCGGATGATTGCAGCATGAAGCCAATAAATCTGCTCTTTATCACCGCCGATCAATGGCGCGGCGACTGCCTCAGCAGCATGGGCCATGCCGTCGTGCAAACGCCGAACCTCGATCAGCTGGCTGCCGAAAGCACTCTATTTCGGCGCCACTATGCCAACGCGGTCCCTTGTGGACCCAGCAGAGCCAGCCTGCATACTGGTCTGTACCTGCATAATCATCGCTCTGGCACCAACGGTACGCCCTTAGACCATCGGTTTACCAACTGGGCCAGAGAGCTTCGGGCCAACGGCTATGACCCAGTGCTGTTTGGTTATACCCATACCGCCATGGATCCTCGCGGGGTCCCCGAAGATCACGCCGGATTGCACAATGACGAGGGCCTGTTGCCAGGCATTCGGCCGATCATTGATATGGGTACGTTGTGCCCAGACTGGCGGCGATTCCTGCTCAGCAAGGGCTATGAGTTACCTGAGATTGATGGCGCAACTTATTCGCTGAGAGGAGGCACAGCACTCGACAAGTTCACACCCGAGCCCCTGATCTTCGACAAAACCCATACAGACACCTATTTCCTCACGGACGAAGTCATCAGCTATATCCATGACTTCAAACAGAATCCATCGACCATAGGACAAGGCTGGTGCACCCATTTGTCGTTGCGCGCGCCACATCCCCCCTGGGTCGCTGCTGCGCCTTATCATTTGCGTTATCCGGTCGATACCCTGCCAGTCGCGGTTCGCCAGGCCAATGTTGACGTAGAACGGGACTCCCATCCCTGGCTGGCAGAGCACCTGGGCAATGCCCGCAACCGCAGCCACGTTGACATCGACAGACACCGGTTGTTGCAGTCCAGTTACTACGGGCTGATGAGCGAGGTTGATGACAATATGGGGCGGTTGATCAACTGGCTGAAAGACACTGACCAATGGGACAACACGCTGCTGATTTTCACGTCTGATCATGGCGAGCAGATGGGCGACCATTGGATGTATGGCAAGGCAGGATTCTTTGACCAGTCCTACCATATTCCCCTCATCATTCGCATGCCGGGCGGTGAACCTGGCATTTGTGAGGAATTCACCGAGCATGTGGATATTCTGCCGACAATTTTAACCACCCTGGGCCTGAGTGTGCCGCGGCAATGCGACGGCGCATCCCTGTTGCCCATCCTGCAGGGCAAGCCACTCACCAACTGGCGCACCAGTGCCCATTTCGAATTTGATTTTCGTCATACCCAGGCTGAGAATGCCCTCGGCCTGAACATGGAGTCAGCCTGCCTGAACGTCATTCGTGATCAGCACTATAAATATGTGCACTTCGCCGACCTGCCGTGCCTGTTGTTCGACCTGCAGAAGGATCCTGAAGAGCTTGTGAACATAGCTACCAGCGCTACAACGGTCGTTGCGGAATATGCACAGCGGCTGTTGAGCTGGCGGCTGCGCACCACCGATAAGACCTTGTCTCACCTGCAGATCAGTCGCACGAACGGTTTGCTGGACATGACAAAGTGATGAGCCAGCGCATTAAATCAGCGCATTAGATCAAGACCGCCAGATGCTATTTCTAGCTCAATCCCAGCTTTAATAATTGATTCTGATCAACACCCTATCCGCTAATCCGGGCACAGTTGCAGGATCAAAAAGATCGCATGTACTGGACCCTGCGAGCCGGCAGGGCTGGCGACAATAATTGCTCGCCGCTGCCCGCGCCCAGTCAGCCTGCGGCCGGCTCGTTGATCAGCATCGGGCAGGTGCTGCTACTGCGAACGGATAAGGAGCTGAGATGCACACTCAATCACGTAAAGACTCGATAACAGCCAATAGTCACATTGCGCTTTCGACCACTGATGAGACCCTTGAAGTCGATGCGGACACCCAGCATCGTATTCGAGACCTTGGCGAGGTCGTCACCGAGCTTGCCGATGATCTTGCTGGGGTAGAGTTTTTAGCTGCCACCGAACTCACCGAGGATGTGGGCATTGAAATGGAGTTTCACGCAAGACTGAGAAAAATATCCTCGAAACAGTGGCAATACTGGCTCGAAGACAGCCAGCAGCTAGTCACTGAACTGCAAGCCTTGCACACGCCTATTGGTTGGCTGGGTGCGGGCATCCGACATCTGGACCGGCGAATTCAACACCAACAGGAAGGCTGGCTAGCCTGCCTGCAGAGCCTGTATATCGAACAAAAAAAGCGCATCGATACGCATAATCAACTCACACGCCCGTTTTTTAAGCTGTTTGAATAGAAGCTTTGCTAAACAGGCTTACTTGAGTTGTATGGCCAGGGTTCTGGCATGCGAGACGATCTAACAGACGCGAAGGGCCGCTAACCACCGCCAGCTAATGAAGACAATTTTGGGTCTGGCATCTATCGGCACTGTTACCTATTATTTAGGCCATGCAACCAGTGCATTCGACGTTAGCCTCTAGTACAGGAGTCTATGCAACAGGGTCTGAGTCAACGCACCTCAAACTCAGCCCGAATAACCAGGAGCGGCAACTAGTGAAAGAGAATCGATATTTTAACCTCACGCCACTCGATGCCAGTTTTGGCGCTCAAGTCACAGACTTGAATCTGGCAAGGCTCGATGAGGCTGGATTTAACGCGCTTTACGCGGCTTGGCTGGAATACGCCCTGCTGGTTTTTCCAGACCAGCACCTGAGCCATCAGGCACAGATTGATTTTGCTCGACGCTTTGGTGATCTGGAGTTTGATCTGGCACCCATCAGCAACGTCAGAGGCGACGGCAGTATCCGTTCCACCGACGGCACAGATGATGTCGTCAAGGTACTACTGGGTAATATGGGCTGGCACGCTGACAGCACCTACATGCCGGTACAAGCAAAGGGGGCTGTGTTTACCGCCCATATCGTGCCCAGCAAAGACGGACAAACTGGCTGGGCCGACATGCGCGCGGCCTATGCTGCGCTCGATGAAACGTTGCGAGCCAAAGTTGATGGCCTGAGCGCATATCACTCGTTGCACTATAGTCAGGCGAAGATCAATAGCATGCCGAACAAGAATGGTAGCTACAGTGGTTACGGCTTACACGACCTGCCGCCGCCGCTGCGACCGCTGGTCAAGGTGCACCCTGAAACCGGCCGTCCGGCCTTGCTCATTGGGCGCCATGCCTATGGCATTCCCGGGCTTAGCGACAGCGAGTCAGAAGCGCTGCTGGACTCTCTGGTGAACTTCGCCTGTCAGGCACCTCGAACCTATCATCACCAATGGTCTGCCGGTGATGCGGTCGTGTGGGATAACCGCTGCTTGCTGCATCGGGCTTGCCCTTGGGACATGACAGAACCGCGAGTGATGTATCACTCACGAATTGGTGGCGACCCACTCACGGAATCAGCCGCAACCTGAACAACCTACAAAAACAGGCAGGTCGCGCGGAGCTCAATGGAAGCGCGGCTCGGCTCACCCAGCTTGACCTGAGGGTCAGCAAAGGCTGAATGGGGCGTCCAGTAGGGCTGGTCCGTAGCAAGGCGCTCACTGTCATAGGTACGAAACGCGACCACTTCATCACGATGCATATTCGGGTACCAGTACCATTCATGCTGACTCGGGATTCTTGGCGGCGCGACACCCAGAGTTTCAAAATTCACGCCACCACCCGCGTAGTCCTCTACCAGAGACGGCCGAATATCCGTCTGCGGCACGGTTCTGGCATCGCAGAACGCCAGCGGCAAATCCATCTTTTCCGGACCTAGATTGCGCCAGAACTGCAGAATCAGCAGCCGTCTTGCTTGCATGACTTCCACTCCGGTAATACCCGCTTCATCCAGGCTGGCTAGCATCTGCGCATCACTCCCCTGATACCGCGCGCGAATCAGATCGCCGTAGCTGGCTGCAAAATCTGAATGTACCGAACAAATCGGCGCCAGATCCGGATGAAGACTTGCCTGTTGCGGATTGCGCACAATATGACTGCTGACGAGCGCATGATCACAACCGGTTAATTGTCGGGCCAACGCCGAGATCTCTGCATAGTGAATCTGGGCTATCTCAGCATCTTGCCAGTCTTTGACCTGGCTTTCGTGCTGTAGCAACTCAAATCCACAGTCTTGCCAGCTTCCCGGCGAACTCAGTCTGCCGTCTCGTATCGGTACCCTAACCACAATCGGCTCGGCAAAGGATGTGTCGACGTAATTCATGTCTGCATAACAAGATAAAGATGCCAGTTGAGCGCTCATCTGCCTTCCTCTTTCTTTCTCACTTTGAGTAACAACCTGAAGGTTGTAACACGCATCTGCCTACGCCACATCAGGAAACGTTACGCTCTCGGCCAGCCCAATAGGGTTTACGCAACTCGGTTTTCAGAATCTTGCCCGATGGATTACGGGGAATAGCCTCCATCCAATCAACGGATGTTGGACACTTGTAAGCCGCAAGACGCTGACGGCAGTAGGCATAAATTTCCTCCTCGCTGAGCGCGGGGTCTTTGCGCGTCACAATGGCCTTGACCGTCTCACCCCAGCGTTCGCTGGGGATGCCAATCACTGCAGCGTCGGCAATGCCCGGGTGACTCATGAGCGCATTCTCAATCTCGGCAGGATAAATATTCTCTCCTCCGGAGATGATCATGTCCTTGACGCGATCGTGAATAAACAAAAAACCATCCTGCAGATAACCGGCATCACCGGATTTGAACCAGCCCTCAGCATCAATGCACTCTGCGGTGGCTTGCGCGTTGTGCCAATAGCCACGCATGATCTGCGGACCCTTGATACAGATTTCACCCACCTCGCCATCGCCCAGCACCATGCCGGTTTGCCGATCTACAATCCGCAGTTCATGGCCGACCACCGCTTTGCCGCAGGATCGAAGCAATCCGGCACGGGGACCACCGGGATCATGGTCTTCGGGCATCAAAATCGTCACGCCACCGGTGGTTTCTGTCAAACCATAAACCTGATAAAAACGGGCTTTGAAGGTCTTCATGGCGGCAACCAGCACCTCTTCTGTCACCGGTGAAGCGCCATAGGTAATGGATTCAAGGCTGCTGTAATCAATCTCCTGTACATTAGGCTGAGCCAGCAGGAACTGCATGACAGCAGGCACGAAAATCGTATGGGTGATGTGAAACGCAGGTATGACTCGAAGAATCTCCTGCATATCAACATCGCGTAGCAGAATCGAAGTCGCGCCGCTGAAAAGTCCTATCACACCCCATCCACTACCGGAGATATGAAACAGCGGCATGCAGACCAGATTGACGGTTGTTGGCGAAAAATTAAGACCACTCAATCCTTCGCTCATCAGGGAAATCATATTATTGTTGGTGGTTTCGACACCCTTTGGCAGACCTGTTGTGCCTGAGGTATAGAGCTGGTAACAGGTATCGCTTGGCGCGACCGGCACATTGGGGTCCACCACAGACTGACCTGCGATCCACTGCTCGTAACTGGGATAGCCCGAGTCCCTTGGATCGCCTATGACGACGATCTGATCCAGATTCAGGGTCATCTGCGCCAGATGGCCAAGAAATTCATCGCCAATCAACAGCACTCGAGATTCACTGTGATTGAGAATGTACTCCATCTCGGGCGGCGCCAGGCGCCAGTTCACCGCCACCGAGACGGCGTTGAGTTTGGTGACGCCAAACAGGCTGGTGAAATATTCCGGTGCATTCTTGTGCAGATACGCTACTCGATCCTGCTCACCCACGCCCATTTGCCGCAGCGCATTGGCGCACTGGCAAGCTTCGATATCCAGGGCCTCGTAGGTCCAGCTACGATCATCCAGCGAATAATGCAGAGCGACCTGGTCAGGCCTGAGGGCGCGCTGGGTACGCGTAATCGCGCTTAAAGTTTGTATCGTCATTCCTCGTCTCCCGGTGTGGCTCAAGATTCCGCTGAGCTTTAGCTCGCCGCCGCATCAGCGCTGAGTGTAGCCAGATCATCTGGGCCGATTCAAGCCGCACTAATGAGGTACCTCGCCTTCACGCAGGGTTTCGGCCAAACTTTCCTGAGTAAAGGTATACTGCTTTCCACAGAACTCACAACCCATCACGACCTCAACCATCTCTGCAAACAGGCTGTCAACCTCGTCCTCGCCCAACAGGACCAATGCATTGGCGGTGCGCGTGGCAGAGCAACTGCAGCCGAACGTTACCGGACTGGGCGCCTGCAACCGAACGGGCTCTGCAACATACAGGCGCTTCAGCAAGGTCTCGGTGGCAAGATCCAACAACTCTTCTGGCCGAGTTGTATCGGCAAGAATCACTGCATGCTCCCATTGCCGGGCTCGAGTCTCTAGATTCCTCACCAGTTGCCGCGGCAACTGCTGGAGGAGCAAGCCACCTGCCCGCTGCTCGTCAGCCGCCAACCAGATTCGAGTCATCAGTTGTTCCGACTGCAGAAAATAGTGTTCCAAGCACGCCGCCAGGTTGGAACCGGTCAGCGGCACCAGACTTTGATAGCTTTTGCCGACGGTCGGTTCAACCGTCATCACCAGCGTCCCTTCTCCGAGCAGGCTGGCAAAATCCTGCCCATCGAGCGTTTCATCCATTCGAGCAATACCGCGAATTGTGCGGTCATAACGACATTCGGCAACAATGACCTTCAAACCGCCACTGCCGCGCGCCTGAAGAACCAGACGGCCATCGAATTTGATCGTACTGCCCAAAAGCACACTGGCGGCCAAAAATTCGCCTAATAAACGCGCGACTGCTGGCGGATAGGCGTGATTGTTCACGACTGCTCGATAGCTGTCGCCAAGACGAACCGTTTCGCCACGAATATCGGTGTCATCAAAAAGAAATCTCTGGGCATAATCTGGCATACCGTTTGGCACCTCATTGGGTGTAAATCGTTGCCCAGCCGCACGTTGCTGGCAAAGGCTCACTCACTTCGGTGAGTATAACACCCAGACCCCTAGATCATCACGCCAGGGCCTGGTGACGAAGCGCTACTCATCCACGCAACAACAAGGTATCTTTAGTCTAAGACAAAACTAGATCTGGAGGACGATAGCAATGAACTTTGAATTCTCGGAGGAACAAAACCTGCTACGGGAGCAAACCCGTGGCTTTCTCAAGGACTTCTGTTCGCCCAAAGTGGTGCGTGCGGCACTGGAAGCCAATGGTCCCTTTAACGCCGAGCTCTGGCGCAAGGTCGCTGAGATGGGCTGGACCTCCACAGTGATTCCAGAGGAATACGATGGTCTTGGGCTCAGCCACCTGGAGTTATCGGTTATCGCCGATGAGCTGGGTCGTGCCCTGGCACCCCTGCCCTTTTCATCCAGCGTCTATCTCGCCACCGAGGCGATATTGGCGCACGGCTCAAAGGCTCAGAAAGAGGCCTGGCTGCCCAAGCTGGCCTCTGGCGAAGTGATCGCCACCTTTGCCATGGCGGAAACCCACGGTCAGGTCTCGCCGAGCAACCTGACGACAACCGTCAGCGGCAACAAAATTCACGGCATAAAAACGCCTGTGCCTGACGGTGATTATGCCGACCTGGCGGTCGTCGTCGCAAAGTCAAGCCAGGGCGATGGTGCCAGCTGGTATCTGGTGGATCTAAACCAGAGCGAAATACACCGCGAAAAAGTTAGAACCCTGGATCCCAGTCGTTCACACGCCAGAATCGATTTCAATGGCGCCTCAGCTGAACTCATGGGTACCGAGGGCGGCGGTTGGGCTGCGACTCAGAACCTTCTGAATAGGGCCGCCGTGCTGTTTGCCTGGGAGCAGGTCGGCGGCGCCGATGCCGCTCTGGAGATGGCTAAGAATTATGCCCTGGGTCGCTATGCCTTTGGGCGCCCCATCGCCAGCTACCAGGCCATCAAACACAAGCTTGCCGAGATGTACGTGCGCAATACCCTGGCAAGATCGAACTGTTATTACGGCGCCTGGGCACTGAACACCAATGCCGCGGAGCTACCTATCGCCGCGGCGACAGCGCGGGTCAGCGCGATTCAGGCCTATTATTTTGCATCTAAAGAAAACATTCAGACCCATGGCGGCATGGGATTTACCTGGGAATTTGATTGCCAGTTCCATTATCGACGTTCGAAAATTCTGGCCGTCAATGTGGGTAGCGAACGGCAATGGCAAGACAAACTCATTACCGCCATCGAACAGACTAGCGCAGCTTGAGAGGAGATCAGCATGGACTTTAACGATAGTAACGAAGAAGCCACATTTCGCGGGCAAGTCCGAGAGTGGCTCGGCGCCAACACACCCAGTGAGGCAGAGCTCACCGGTCTTGACGAGATGGCACGCGCCAAACTTTGGCAGAAACGCAAAGCCGATGCCGGCTGGGCCTGTATACGCTGGCCTAAAGAATACGGCGGCCGCGGTGCCAATGCGATTGAGCAGGTCATCTTGAATCAGGAAGAGGCCAAGGTGAAGGCCCCGAATACCGGTTTCTTTAGCATTGGTCAGGGTATGGCAGCACCCACCATGATGACTTGGGCCACCGAAGAGCAGAAGAAACAATTCTTGCCGAAGCTCGCCAGCGGTGAGCACATCTGGTGTCAATTGTTCAGTGAGCCAGCTGGCGGTTCCGACCTGGCTGCGCTGCGTACCCGTGCTGTGCGAGACGGTGACGAATGGGTCGTCAACGGTCAGAAAATCTGGACTTCCGGCGCCCATTATTCGGACTACGGTATTTTGGTGCTGCGCACAGACCCTAACGTCGCCAAGCACCAGGGCTTGAGTTATTTCTTTCTCGATATGAAATCACCTGGCATCGAGATCAAGCCAATCAAACAGATCTCTGGCGCCTCGGGTTTTAATGAAGTCTATTTTACCGACGTTCGCATACCTGACGCCCAACGACTGGGCGAAGTCGGTCAGGGCTGGCAGGTCGCGTTGACGACTCTGATGAACGAACGCGCGTCAATCGGTGGCGGTGGCGGAGGTGCAGGTTTTGAGCAAATCATGCAACTGGCTCAGCGACTTAACATTGACGACAAGCCGGCAATCCAAGACAAGCAAGTTCGCGCCAATTTGGCGAACTGGTATGTGCGTCAGGCCGGGTTGAAATACACTGGCTATCGGTCTATGACAGCCTTGTCACGGGGTGAGATTCCAGGGCCAGAGAATTCTATTGGCAAACTCGTGGGTGCGCCTTTGACCCAGGATCTGGCATCCTTTGCAATCGATTTAATGGATCAAGCTGGCATTCTCTGGAGTCCTGAAAGTGCCGAACTGGAGAATATTTTCCAATCAGCCTATATGAGCATTCCTGGTCTGCGCATTGCTGGCGGCACTGACGAAATCATGGCTAACATTATCGCCGAGCGGGTTCTGGGTCTGCCTCAGGATGTGCGTGTCGATAAGGGAATTCCCTTCACGGAAGTACCGACAGGTAATTAGTCACAGGGACGATAGCGACAAAAAAGGGGCGAAAGCCCCTTTTTTTTATCGTCTGAGTTCGAGCTAAGCTCCCTCTTTACTCCTGCGCACAGCCTTATTCAGGCTTGCCGGATGCTAGCGATTATCATGCTCAGATCTCATATCAGAGCCCATATCAGAGCAATATCAGATGAGCATCAGCTTCCGGTGAACTTGGCGGGTCGCTTCTCAAGAAAGGCTCTGATGCCCTCGACATTATCTGATGATGCGCCAGCCTGAGTCTGCAATTCAGTTTCCAGCTGTAATTGCTCGCTATAGCTGTTCTCCTGAGAATCCCAGTATGCCTTGCGAATCAATCCCAACGAGAAAGGCCCATTGGCGAATTTTTCAGCAATCTTCATGGCTTCACTCATGACATCGCTGGGTTCCACCAAGCGGTTGACCAGCCCCCATTCGTAGGCTTTTTCAGCGGGCAATCGCTCTGCCATCATGGACAGCTCCGTGGCTCGCCGCCAACCGACAATTCGAGGCAATAGCCAGGTTGCGCCACCATCGGGAATCAAACCCACATTAGCAAAAGCCTGAAGAAAATAGGCGCTTCTTGCCATAACGACCATATCTGCCATGATCGCAAAGCTCATGCCAACGCCGACTGCCGGACCATTAACAGCAGAGACAAAGGGAAAAGGCAGGCGCCGCAGCTTGTTCATGACCGAGGCGTAATGCGTTTCCAGAATGTGTCCCACTGGCGGCAAACTTCCAGTCTCACCTCTGGCTGCCAAGTTAGCACCGGCACAAAAGGCGCGGCCCTCACCGGTCATGATCAGACATCTCGCACCACTGTTCGCATGCGCCACCTCACTGATAGCAGCGGATAATTCTTCGACCATTGTCTTTGACAAGGCGTTGAGGACGTCTGGTGCATTGAGGGTAATAGTGGCTATTTTGTTTTCGATCGAGACTTTTATATATTGATAGTTCAAGGGCATCTCCTGGCATCATAAAACCCAACATACTACGTTTGAGAAGTATTACTGTCGACTTTTAACTTGTCGACTTTTGGCTTGTCGACTTTACGGGCGGACCCGCACGAGTATAGCGAGTACCCGGCGGATCAATCGCCCAGTCGGGGGACTGGGCCCAGCTATCCCCATAAACCAACTCCGCCATGGGACGGCGTCGCACAGGGCCATGTTTACCCGCGGGTTTGCCCAAGGTCACCGTCGCAGCGATGAAGACCTCCTCAGGGATGGAAAGCAAGGCCTTGAGCGCCGCATCCACTGCGTGATGAAAGCCGGTAATTACCCCGCCATACCCCACTGCACGCGCGGCCAATAACAAATTTTGTACTGCCGGATAAATAGAACCGCCCTCGGCTGGCGTCGGCTCTCGATAACGTACCAGACAAGGCAGGATGAGCACCGGCGCCTTCTCAAACCCCTGAACGTACTGATCCATGGTGCGCGCCATCCGAGCCTTGGGCGATTGGGTATCAGAGCCGGATCCTTGCGCATAGCCGTCTCGCTCAAATTTTTCGGCCCACAGTGCTCTGGCAGCTTCGCCAATCAGCGCCTTCGCCTGCCGCGCCCGAGGCGAGTCGGTTAGTACCAGGAACCGAAATGGCTGGCGATTCGATCCTCTGGGGGCCCGAGTAGCACCGAATAGAATGTCACGTAAATCTTGTTCTGACACCGGCTCATCAGAATAGCGGCGAATGGCCCTTGTACTGCAAATACCTTCTAGCAAGCCGACTTGGTCCTGCGCCAAGGGTTCGCTCGCCCATGCGTAATGGGATCTTGACTCTGACATGATATCTCCTTAGGTTAGCGCCGAGCTGACTTTGCATAATAATCGATTTACCGCCAACTTATCGTTAACTTATCAGTAACTTATCAGTAACGTATCGATAATGAGGAGGAGACGCCAAGACGCCAATCTTTCACTCAACTCGGCTTTTATTCTGCTTTCAGGTCAGCAAAGCTGTAACCCGCGGCACTAACGCCTATACTAGACGCGCTATACTTGAATCGCGAAACCAGACTCGCGAAACCAGACTCGCCAAACCAGACCCGCTATTACCCACGAGATTAATCAACATGTTGAAGATCGGCCACTCCTACACGCTGGAAGTCATCAAGCACGTTGAATTTGGCGTTTTTCTGAACGCCGAGAATCTGGGCGAAGTGCTGCTACCTAATCGCTACTTGCCGAGCGATATTGAGCTCGGCGATTGTTTGTCTGTATTCCTGTATCTCGATTCAGACAATCGCATCGTTGCCACGACCCTGGAACCCAAGGTACGAGTGGGTGAGTTTGCTTATCTCGAAGCCGTCGCCAACACAGATTATGGTACCTTTCTGGACTGGGGTCTGGCCAAGGACCTACTGGTACCCTTTGGTGAGCAGCATCGAGCCATGGAGGTCGGCAGTTTCTATTTGGTCTACGTCTACCTAGGACCTGCAGACGGCCGCATTACTGCTTCCTCGAAGATAGATAAGTTTCTTGACGACAGCCGGCCCCACGACTTTCAACCCCGTCAACCCGTGGATTTGCTGATCGCCAACAGCACTGAGTTGGGCTACAAAGCCATTATCAATCACAGCCACTGGGGGCTAATCTACAAAAACGAGGTTTTTCAGCGCATCAGCTTTGGTCAGCGCCTGAGGGGCTTTATCAAACAGGTTAGACCCGATGGCAGAATCGACTTGGGTCTTGCCGCTGGCCGAGAAGTGCGTGACAAGTATGCGAGTACTATTTTGAATTATTTGCGCCAGCAGCCAGAGGGGTTTGCACCAGTGCATGACAAGTCTGATCCCGCTCTGATTACTCGCCTGTTCAGCATGAGCAAGAAGGCCTTTAAGCAAGCCATTGGCGGTTTATACAAGCAGCACCTGATCGTGATTGAAAAAACCGGGATTCGCCTGGTCACCAACGTGGCAGCTGAGGAGCAATAGCATGGGCGTGCACTGGTATCCCGGGCATATGCACAAAGCCAACAAGGAAATGGCGCTGGCCTTGCCTGAGGTAGATCTCATTATCGAACTCCTTGATGCTCGCCTGCCTTATAGCAGCGCTAACCCGCTGTTGAGAAAACTCGGTGCCGACAAGCCCAGGATCAAGATACTGAGCAAGTCAGACCTGGCCGACCCGCAAGTCACCGCCAGCTGGCAAGCACACTTTGAGCAATCAGAGTCGGTAAAGGCACTGGTTACCACGCTCAGTCAGGCCGATAAGGCCCAGGCCGTTGATGCCGCCTGCCGTGCTCTCGTGCCCCGTAAAAACGCTTCAACCCAGAATATCGTTGCCATGATCACGGGTATTCCCAATGTCGGCAAATCGACCTTGATCAATGCGATGGCTGGCAAGGCTATTGCCAAAACCGGCAATGAACCGGCAATTACCAAGGGCCAGCAACGGATCAATCTGCGGAATGGCATTCTATTGCTGGACACGCCCGGCGTCCTTTGGCCTAAAATCGAAAACGAGCAGAGTGGCTATCGCCTCGCAACGACCGGTGCGCTTAAAGACACAGCGATCAACCATATTGAGATTGCCTACTTCGCCGCTGACTTTCTGCTGCGTGAGTACCCCCAACGCCTGATGGAACGCTATGACATTGAGGTCCTGCCAAATACCGAACTCGCCTTTCTGGAGCTAATGGGCGCAAGGCGAGGCTGCCTACGGGCCGGCGGCCAGGTTGATCTGGACAAGGTCTCCAGCTTGTTACTGAACGAACTGAGATCCGGCAAACTGGGGCCAGTGACTTTTGAAACACCCGAGACCGTTGAACTGGAAGTTCTTGAAATTCAACGCTTACAAACCGAGAAGGCTGAAATTCGAAAGCAGCGGCGGGTCGAACGCAAGGCTCGCCGCAAAGTCTAGTGACCAAAGTTGAGCCATTCCTCCCTCCTTTTGCGTTTACTGCCAGTGTACCCCTCCCACATATCGCGCGCATACGACCTGAGAGTCCACCTCAGACTATCCCGTTGCCACTTCACACTTTTTCTAGCAATTCAAGAACTGTGTCTCTAACATGATTCGAAAAATAAAGGGGGAACCATATGTCAACAGCTGCCTGGCATTTAAGAGGAAACTGGACACCTCTCCATGAAGAGGAAACCCACACTAACCTTATCGTAGAAGGTACAATTCCACCGGCGCTCAATGGCACTTATATGCGCACCGGCCCCAATCCCGCAAATGGACAGTCACCACATTGGTTTCTCGGTGACGGCATGGTCCACGGGATAAAGTTAGAGAATGGTAAAGCCCTTTGGCACAAGAACCGCTTTATTCAGACACCTAACATCACCCATCCAAACGCGAAGCCGGAGAACCCTTTCGATCTTCGCTACGGCAAAGGAAATACGCACATTGTTCAACATGCAGGAAAAATTCTTTGCCTCGAAGAAGCTCATTGGCCTTGGAGAATTGATGAAAACCTGAACACCATTGGCGCTGAAAACTTCGCTGATAAACTGACCTGCTCCATGACAGCACATCCCAAGATCTGCCCTCGAACCGGCGAGTTACTCGCCTTTAGCTACTTCAACTTTCAACAGCCATTCCTTAACTACATTCGCATCGGTCGTGATGGCGAGGTCAAGCAGATTGAAGGTATTGAGTTGCCAAATATGGTGATGATGCACGACTTCAATATTACAGAGCGATACGTCATCTTTATGGACCTTCCACTGGTTCTGGATCTTGAACTGCTATCAACGGGCGTGCCTTTTTCATTCAAGAAAGACGCCGGCGCAAGACTCGGTGTTATGCCGAGAAATGGTTCAGCCAGCGAGGTACGTTGGTTTGAGATCGACCCTTGCTACGTATTTCATCCGGTGAATGCCTTCGATAAGGATGGCGTCATTACGCTGTACGTTTCCAGACAGGAGTCAGCCTTCAGTGGAAGCTCAGATGAGTATGGCAATGTCGGTCGCTTACATAGATGGGAGATCGATCTCAACAGCGGTACAGTTTCAGATGTACAAATTGATGGCCGGCCCGGAGATTTCGGCAGAACCGATGACCGACTTGTGGGACTGGATAGTCAGTATGGATACCTGATGTCGCTGGGCGGCGAAGGCAACAGCGAAGAGCCTATCTACGGCGACAAGCTCTACAAATATGATTTGCATAGCGGTCAATGTCAGGAGCATTTTCTCGGCAATAATGTCAGAGGTTCAGAGCCTGTCTTTGCACCCGGGGGGACAGGAGAAGACGAAGGTTGGATCCTCAACTTGAATCACGATGAAACGACGGGCAAGTCTCGAATGATCATTATTGACGCACAAAACTTTTCCGCACCGCCGATTGCTACTATCCACCTTCCCAAACGAATACCCTATGGGGCGCATGGTAATTGGTTTGATCAGAGCTAGCTTTTTGATCAGGGTTAACTGTTTGATCAAAGCTTAACAAAAGTTTAAATAAAGGGTCAGAGCCAAGTGCCAGCGTCACCTATTGCCGCCGGCTGACGCTGGCACTTGGCCCTAACCACTGAAATAAAATATGGCGAACCGACCTAGTCTGATCTGAATTCCCGGATGGGTTTCCAGTACCACCAGATCATGGCTGTTGCCGTAATCGATATCACACCACCCAATAGCATGGTGTTGTTAGCGCCAATGGCGCCCGCCCAGGCGCCTACCCAGATGGTGCCAATATTGTTGGCGGTTTGAGCGGCCAGAATCATCAGGGCGTAGGCACGCCCGCGCATATGATCCGGCGTCGTGAGCATCACTGTTGTTGCCCTGACCGCGACTGTGACGGCGTCTGCTGCGCCCAACAAACCTATCATCAGCAATCCCATCCAGAGTGAGCTCGCAAGACCAAAACCGAATAAGATGAATCCATATATGAAGGACGCGTAGAGCACCAGCATGCCCTTGGCTTTATAACTGACAAACAGTAAAGCCACGAATGAGCCCAGTATAGCCCCGGCTGAGTTGGCGGCGCCCAGCATGCCTGTGGCGCTGGCACCGCCGGCGAACAGACCCAGGGCCAATACGGGCAAGATTTCCCGGTAGAAGGAAGCTGTCGTAATACCAATGTCTAATAGGAAAAGTCCGGGCAAGATCGGGTGCTTTGCTACGTAGCTGAAACCCCCTTTGGTTTGCTGAATTTGTGAAGGCTTCACCGCGCTGTGATCATGCCCCTCTGCTATGCCTGCAGCTTTTACGAGCATCGGAAGCATTGCAGCGACACTGCCGATGCCTGCAGCGATCAGGAAAACCTCGGTTGAGCCGAAGTTGACCGCAACAAAAGCAAACAGCAAAGGACCTGCGATCGCAGCGGCATTGCTTGACGCAGTGTCCGTTGAGACCGCCAGCATAAGATCCTTCTTTGGCACGACGATAGGCACAATGGCCGCCCGCGCCGGACTCGCGAGCATGTGGGTACCAGCCATGACCGCGATGCCAAGATAGACAAAAACCGGCGTGAGGGCGTCTTGAAATTCCAGTACACCAAGCACCGTCATCACCAGTGTTGTTGTACCGTAGGCATACGACATGAGTTTTTTGCGATCCATTCGATCTGCAAGATTACCGGCCCACAATGTCACCGGAACCTGAACGACCAGCTGAACCACGCCGATTAACCCGACCAGGTAGGCGGACCCGGTTTCATCTAACAACCATTGGGCGGTGCCGAGGATGCGCATCCAACTCAGGATCGACCCCATAATGAGGATGACCCATAGGAGTCGATAATCCGAATAGAGAAAAGCGTCCCAAGGTTTAGATTTTTCGGTGCTCAATTAGGTTGCCTGGTTTCGTAGCGGAGGTAAATGCTACCACTTGATCGAGTCTGCCGCTCGCTCAAAAGTTCTTTGGCGACAGCTTCATCGCTTCGGTATCCGTCTGTTGAATGTGGCGTAGCGTTTCTGCGCTGGCAGTGCATCACTCCGACGTACCGCAGCCGATAATAGTGAGTCAGCAACGCATGAATCACGATTCCGGCAGGAATGATCTTATAGTTATCGAAACGCTAACGATTACACCAACCTGAGTTGAGGAAGTGCACTTTTTCAGCTCGTGAGCACGATCATCATAGACGGACATAGACGGACATAGACGGACATAGACGGACATGAATAAACATGGCAAATAGGATAGTCACAACCCTAGCCCTTAGCGCTATATCCCTCTACACTGCAGCCCTTTGCACTGAACCACTTCGCGCTCACAGACAGGGCGGCGAGCATCTCTGCAGTCGACGCCCACTATAATCGTGATAGGCATATTGATAGGTCCTTGGGAAGTTCATATATGACAATAGCAGATGCATCAAAAAAAAGTGACGGGCAGACTAGCGTCACGGGTTTCGGTACCAAGCGTTACCGCACCTATGTGCTCTCCGCCCTGACGCTTATCTACATCATGAATTTCGTTGACCGCGGTCTGCTCGCCGTCGTCGGTCCGGATCTTGTGCCGGAACTCGGCCTTTCTGACACCCAATTCGGGCTTCTTACCGGCTTCGGTTTCGCCCTTCTCTATACGATCGTAGGTATTCCGCTGGCCCGATACGCCGATGTGGCTCATCGCGTTTGGATTATGAGTGTTTGTGTCGCCTTGTGGTCTCTAATGACAGTCCTCTGTGGGCTCGCAACTGAAGTCACCATTGGTTCCATCACCATCGGTGCCTTCTGGGTTTTGCTGATATGTCGCGTTGGCGTCGGTATTGGCGAAGCAGGCTGTACTCCACCGGCTAACTCTTTGATCGCTGACTATTACGCGCCGCGGGACAGATCCCAGGCGCTGGGCGTCTACTCCATGGGCGTAACTCTTGGCACTATGTTCGCCAACCTGATTGGTGGTTGGGTGACCGATATGTTTGACTGGCGAACGGCTTTTTTTGTGGTAGGTCTGCCAGGCCTGTTGATTGCCGTTATTTTCAAATTAACGGTCAAAGAGCCGCCGCGCGGCTACACAGATCCAGTTGGGCATGGAACTCAGGAACGGGTTGAGCTGCGCGAAGCCATTCGTGAGCTAACGACCAAACCCGCTTTCTGGTATATGACTGCCGGAGCAACCGTGGCTGCTTTCTGTGGTTACGGCATCTCCTCGTTCCAATCAATCTTTCTGGTTCGAGCGCACGAAATCACCACCGGTGAAGCAGCCATGTGGATCAATGCACCAGTGTCATTGTCAGCCGCTATCGGCACCTTTGCGACGGGCTGGTTAGCCACAAAACTCTACAAAAAGTACCCAGGGGCAATCGCCTGGTTGCCGGCCATTGGTTTAGCCGTGTCAATCCCGTTTTATATCTTTGCCTTTACGACTCAGAGTCTGCTGTTGGCCGCCATCTGCCTGATTATCGCTGGTTTCATCAAGTACGGTTATATCACCGCCCAGTACGCTATTGGCCAGGGCGTTGTGAGCATGCGGGTTCGTGCAATGGCGACCGCCGTCTTGCTGTTCGTCGTCAATCTAATCGGCTATGGATTTGGCCCGCTTTTCATTGGTGCAATCTCAGATATTTTCTTCATCAACGGCGTCGCCGAGCTAGGCGTGGCAGCGGAAGAGCTGTCTCGAAGTCAATGTCATCCAGCAGTGATAGGCGAGTTGAGCGACAATCTGCAAAGTGTCTGTGGTGCAGTTTACTCACAGAGTCTGCAGTCGGCGATGGTGATTATGGCTGCCCTGTACGCTGCAAGTTCCCTGTTCTTCCTGCTGACCTGGCGTCGACTGGGCAAGGATATGATAGACCGGAACTAACTCCTTTTCCTCGTGAACATTATCCGCGAAGGGCGATTGCTGACTGTTGAACCCTTTCGCTTCCGATGCACGCAGTCCGGGGCGCGCAGCCCGGGGCGCGCAGCCGTGAACGTGGCGTGAACGTGAATGGTGGTAGCGTGGATCGAAGAAGCCTGAGTCGATCGAAGAAGCCTGAGTCGAAGAAGCGTGGATCGAAGAAGCGTGGATCGAAGAAGCGTGAATTGCCTGCAGGCCGTCGCGTTTCGCTTTGCGAAGCGGTATCGTAAATGGTGCGCCCAGAGGGATTCGAACCCCCGACACCCAGGTTCGAAGCCTGGTACTCTATCCAGCTGAGCTATAGGCGCGCTCTGCTGCCTATTGTCCTTCATTCTGATTCATTTGGCAAAGCCCTGTTGCGTTTTATGCGAGCAATTTTTGAATCTGTGACAAGTTTTTTTACAAACTGGTGCCGTTTGCATCAACCTGGGGACGGAGTAAAATCACGCGAGGCCACTCAATTTTGTCGCGCTTTTACAGCCACCGCTATATCGCTATAAGGAATCAAAAATGCCAGGCCCCCTTCACGGTTATCGAATCCTAGACCTGACTACAGTGATCTCCGGCCCCTTCGCCACCATGTTGCTCGGTGACCAGGGCGCTGACATTATTAAGGTCGAGTCAGTCAGCGCGCCAGATCATGCTCGGGGCGCCGGCTATGGCCAGCAACAATTCACTGCTACCTTCCTGAACAACAATCGCAACAAGCGGGCCATCAGCATCGATCTTAAGTCTTCTGAGGGCAGATCGGCTCTATTGCAGCTGGCGGCAACAGCAGATGTGTTTATACAGAATTTCAGACCTGGCGTGGTTGAGCGTCTGGGTATCGATGAGGCGGCTGTACGCAAGGTCAAGCCGGATATTATTTATGCATCAATCAGCGGCTTCGGTGAAACGGGGCCCATGTCTCACAAGCCCGTCTACGATCCTATTATCCAGGCCATCAGCGGTCTGACGACCATTCAGGCTGGCTCTGATGAAGAACGACCAAGGCTTGTGCGAACCATACTGCCTGACAAGCTGACGGGCATGACCACCGCCCAGGCTGTCTGCGCCGCGTTACTGTTTCGAGCACGCACTGGCGAAGGCCAACATATCAGAATCTCCATGCTGGATGCCGTCGTGGCGTTTCTGTGGTCTTCCGACATGGCTGGTCAAACCTTTGTGGGTAAGGAAGTCAGCGTCCAGCGAGCTGCGACCTTTATCGACTTGATCTACGCAACCCAGACGGACTACATCAGTGTCTCGGCAATGAGCAATAAACAATGGCTCGCTTTATGCCAGGTACTGAATAAGCCCGAGTGGCAGGCAGACGAACGTTTCAACTCGCCGGCCCAGCGGGACCGAAATGCGGATCTACGATTGAATATGACGCAGGCGGCGCTGCTGAACAATACTGCTGAACACTGGTTAAATGCCCTTGACGCCGCTGGCGTGCCCTGCGCACCCGTCTTAACCCGAAGAAAGATGATTCAACACCCGCAGGTGTTAGCCAGTGAACTGATTTTCGAAGCTGAGCATCCAATCGCAGGCAATATCAGACAAACGCGACCCGCCGCTCGCTTTAGTCAATCGGTCCCAGAGATGCGCTACGGGGCGCCTTCCCATGGAGAGCATACTGAGGAATTGCTGACGGAGATTGGCATCACAGCCGAACAGCAGGCAAAGCTGCGAGCCCACGGCATCATCAAATAATTCTTCTGTGCGACATGCGCTCATCAGAGATAGATTATTGGCTCGATGGTTGAAGCAGCCGCTGATTTTCAGGTAGTAGTCGGCTCTGGGCTGGAAACTGCCGCCGCAGAAACTGCATCTGATCACCCAGTATGCGACCGCTGTGAGACAGCGCCAAATACTCAGCCTGGTTGGGCATATAGGGTAATGCCAGCAACTGCATTCCGGCGACGCTTGGGTCAGCGTTACCTTTCACCGCATTACAACGCCTGCAGGCCGCGACAACATTCGTCCAGGAATCAAGCCCACCCTTGGATAGGGGCATGACGTGATCTCGACTGAGATCACTATCAATACACAGGCGGCCGCAATAAAGGCAGACATTCTGATCTCGACGAAATAACGCCTGGTTAGTCAGTGGTGGATGGCTTCGGCCAGCATCGACCACCTTACCTTTACAGGCGATGATACTGTTCAGGTTCAGTTCCGAGTGCCGACCTGTCAGTCGGCTGCAGCCGCCCTTAACCTTCATGACTTCCTCGCCATAGGTCCAGCTGACAAGATCGCGCGCATGGAGACAAACTGCCTTCTGCCAGCTTATCCACTCAATGGGCAGACCCGCCGTGTTGATTCTGAGAATACTGACGTTCATGAGACCTCACCCTGCATTGCCTCAATTTTATCGCGACCAATGGACGATTCAAGCTTGCTTCTGACGGCGGTCGAAATTTAGCGTAATATTCTTTCCTGGCGCTTCATCAGCGCTTTTTAGCTGACTCATCTTCTGACTGGCACCGCAGCATGAAAAAAGACACTGTCTACGCGCAACCTCAAGCTATCATCGAAGCCTTCACCTTCGACGGCCAGGTCGCGGACGTCTTTGAAAACATGATCAATCGCTCGGTGCCCGGCTATCAATTGATACTGGATATGATTGGCTTACTGACCGAAAAATACGCTCAGCCTCAATCCAATTGCTATGATTTAGGTTGCTCGTTAGGCGCCTCGACCCTAAAGATACGCCAACACCTGCCCGCGACCTGTCACGTCATCGGCGTTGATAATTCAAGCGCCATGGTTGAACGCTGTCGCACCAATATTGCTCGAGACCATAGCCAAGCCAGCGTGGAGATTCGAGAAGAGGCGATGCAGACCACTCAGATCCATAACGCTTCCATTGTAGTACTGAATTTCACGCTGCAATTCATCAAAGACGAGCAACGTACCGATCTACTCAAAAGGATCGCCAGTAGCATGCTACCGGGCGGCGCTATGATTCTGTCGGAAAAACTTCGGTTTGAGGACTCCAACATGCAACAGCAAATGACTGAGTTGCACCATAACTTCAAAAAATATCAAGGCTATAGCGATTTAGAGATAGCCCAGAAACGCGCGGCTTTGGAGAATGTTCTTATTCCAAACACTGAACAGGAACATCTGGAACGTTTGACCGAATCTGGCTTCAGTTCAGTCCAAATGGTCATGCGCTGTTTGAATTTTGCTACGTTTCTCGCTATCAAATAGCATGCAGGACTTTCTCGACGAACAGGCGTATCGAGCGCTTCAGCCTCGCCTTCAGACAGGCGAAGTCGGCCTGCTCATACCTCGCCAGGTAGCGCGCAGCTTCTTCCTTCGCACGCCCAATGCCGCCATTCGGCAAGCGACCGGCCGATCTGCACTCAGGACCAAGTTGCTGATCTGGATCGGCGTCATTACGGCACCATTACTGTTTGTACTGGCCGCCGCTCACTTTATTCAGAACACAGGCTGGGCAGCTGCCATACTGGTGCCCCTGCTGGGTATTTTCTGGACGATTCTCGCGGGATTAACCGGCGATAAAGGCACCTTTCTGCAAGGTACTCTCGCCATGATCTTAGGTCTCGTGGCAACGGCCCTGATGCCGACAGAATATGGGGTTCCAATAGGCCTGATCAGCCTCTCCCTATGGATTCACAGAAATGTCTATTTCGTAGCAGAATTCTTCTTGCTGGGAATTGTTAGTCAGTCTTTTCCTGCCTTTGACATGCTTATTGAGCATATAGAAATTCTTGATAATGAGGCTGGAGAGGTGAATACCTGAGTAGCCATGACGACGATTAACACCCTAACCGAACATTTCTTCACGGCGACTCTGCGGCACCAAAGCCAATTTGGTAGCCTGGCAAACCACCATTCGGCACTTGCGAAGGCACTGAAGACAGAATTCGCTGCGCGCAAGCACGGCAGGCAAGCAGAATGGGACGCCGCTTTTGCCGAGCTGCCGGCTGTGCTGCCAAGCACCTACGATCTTGGCCCTGAGGGCGTCAGCATTGGATTGGAAAGCGACTTGCAGACTCCTGCAGCTGCTCTAGAAGAACAACTTCAGCAGTTTACGCCCTGGCGCAAAGGCCCCTGGCGCTTGTTTGGTGTTGATATCGACACCGAATGGCGCTCTGACTGGAAATGGCAGCGCTTGCGCCCCCATATCTCGTCGCTCAAGGACCGTACTGTACTCGATATTGGTTGTGGTAACGGCTACCATTTATTCAAAATGGTCGACGAAGGGGCGGCTTTGGCAGTGGGTATTGACCCGACTCGATTGTTTCTCTACCAGTTCCATGTCTGTAAAAAATATCTGCCAAACTTGCCCGTTCACCTCTTGCCACTTCGCAGTGAACACCTCCCTGCGTTCAATCTGTTCGACACAGTATTTTCGCTGGGCGTACTTTATCATCGCCGCTCACCCATAGATCACTTAACAGAGCTGGGGGGGTTTTTACGGCCTGGCGGCGAGCTGGCACTGGAGACACTGGTTGTACCCGGCGACGAAACCACCCTACTGGTGCCTAAAGACCGCTATGCGAAGATGGCAAATGTGTGGTTTTTGCCGGCGGTGCCCATGCTTGAAACCTGGTTAAGTCGCGCCGGGTTTGTCAATATTCGAACAGTAGATGTTAATCAAACCAGTCGCTTGGAACAGCGGCGAACAGACTGGATGACATTCCAGTCACTTGCGGATTTTCTCGACCCAACTGATCCCAACAAAACATATGAGGGGTACTCTGCACCCAGGCGCGCCATTACCATCGCCGAGAAACCAGGCTAAGCCATGACCTAATCAGACATTTGATGCCGAGCGGCATGAGCATCAAGATACGACCAGATCATATCGTTGATAGATCGCTGATTTGCTTCGGATATTTTCGAATTAACGCGCTCGGATTCCGCCAGATCCACCTTCTCGTGAAGTGCTACCAGCGCAGCGGTTAGCTGGTCATGCACGGCGTCGACCGCTTCCAATGTGAGCGAGTTCGGTTCAAGTTTCGATAACTCGAGCAGTCGCTGGGTAGCTTCACCGTTGTTCAGCAAAGAGGCGACCCGGTCAAACAATTGCTGAATAGCGCGAACATCTTGCATACGCCGTTCAATGCCATAACCCAGCTCCGCACCAAGTGCGCGCATCAATTGAGTCGTTAGCATCGCATCAGCTTGCGAATAGGCCGTCTTTAGGTTCGGTATCAACGTCGATGTCAGACGCTGAGCCAGCAGTTCCAGAGCTTGCTCTGCATGGGGAATCATATTTCAGCACCATATTTGTGACTCGAATGTGACGACAAATAATCGAGTAAAATGCGGTTTTGTCGATCAGTCATCATCCAACCGGCCATTGCAAGAATAGCTGCCTGGCTTTCACCATTTTGAAAATTTTCAGTCGACGAAATCCATATGGCTACTCCCTTCAAGGCCGCAAATATTCGCCACCAGATAAACTGCTTTCGGTCGACACGCATGCCGCTGCTCTTCTCCCAAATCGCAATGGCTTGGTTCGGTGGCAGCAACCGACCCGCTAAGGCGGGCTGATCCCAGCTCCATAAGGGATCAAGGCTCCAGGCCAGATCCTCAAGAGGGTCACCTATGTGGCACATCTCCCAATCAAGTATCGCGGTAATGGCACCGTCTGGCTCAAACAAAAAGTTGCCACTGCGATAGTCACCATGAACTATGGCTAATTTCTCTGGTGGTGCCGGTAAGTTGCGTCGCAACCAGCGGATCGCTGCCGCTGCTATGGGTTGTGGGCGCAGAGCATCGGTGGCAATGACTTGCGCCCAGTACTCCAGTTGCTCACTTGCGCAGTTGCTGGGCAGCGGCAAATCAGTCAGTTTGTCGAATCCAAGCGCAACGGGATCGAGCGCCGCAAGTCGGCCTAGGATTTGCCATTTCTGCTCACCGATATTGAGCCTTTGAGCGTCATTCAGATCTGCTGTCGCACTGATACCCACAGGAACTTCTTCCATGATACTGAAGGGTCGCTGCAGCCAGATAGGGTCATCTTCAAGGTACAGCGCCTCAGGCACGGGTATCTCTGTTGGGTAGATGGCACGATAGGCACCATACTCAAGCGCTCGCTCGGTATCGATCAAACTGCTCGGCGGGTCACACCGGAGAATTAATCCACGCTCGCCCTGAACGGAAGAGACTTGCAGGCGATAAGTGTCACGTGATGCGCCGCCGAAAATCTGAGTAATCGTCTTAACCTCAACCTGGGTCTGCCACTGTTTTGACAAATAGGCTGCGAGACTTTGCTGAATAGCTTCTAGCGATAACACAAGGTGTCTCCAAACAGGAATGAGGATAAACAACCCCCTCGCCACTATAGCATCTGCACCCAGGGCTGGCATCTGGGTTTTTTACTCTTGGCTAGGCTGGGCTGGAGTGGACTAGAGGCGACGAGAGTAGAGTCGGATCGTTAGAACTCTTCTACCGGAAAGTCCATGGTCAAGGTCGCTGCCGCACTGACACCACTGAGATGTGCCTGAGCTCTCGGCATAATTTGTTCAAAATAAAAACCAGCCGTCGAGATTTTCGCCTCATAAAAGCCCCCTTCGTTCCGCAACGAAGTCGCAATCAACGCAGACTTGGCCATTAGCCAGCCAGCAATAATGGTACCGGTGCCCATCAGGTAGTTATAAGCCACCGCACTCGCAAGATGCTCCTGCTCTCCTGCTCGACTCAAAACAAAGGTCGTGACCTGCCTGAGCTGTCTCGAGGCTCCCTGCAGGCTTGACTCCATCGCAGGAAAGACGTCCGCCAGCGCTACTGCGGTCTCGTCCACCTCATCGAGCAGTTTAAACAAGGCTTTACCTTGATCCCGTAGCACCTTGCGACCGATCAAATCGTTGGCTTGTATGCCGGTCGTACCCTCATAAATCGTCGTTATCCGTGCATCACGCATCAACTGGGCAGCGCCTGTCTCCTCAATAAAACCCATACCGCCGTGGACCTGCACGCCCAGCGAGGTGACTTCCTGAGAGACTTCCGTTGACCAAGCCTTGGAAATGGGCGTCAACAACTCAGCGCGCAACATCGCACTCGCACGCTGGCTCGCATCAAGCGCCTTATGCGCATGATCAAAGGCTGCCGAGGTGACATAGCAGAGTGCTCGAGACGCCTCACTGAGGGCACGCATGAGCAACAACATGCGGCGAACATCTGGATGGTGAATGATGGGACTTTTACCGGGCATACTTGGCACCTGGCCCTGCACTCGATCACGGGCGTAACGCACGGCCTGCTGATAGGCTCGGTCTGATAAAGCGACACCCTGGACCCCGACATTCAAGCGAGCATGGTTCATCATAGTGAACATGTAGCTCAGACCCATATTTTCCTCACCCACCAGGTAGCCAACTGCACCACCCCTGTCACCAAAAGCCATAACACAGGTCGGACTACCATGAATGCCCATTTTATGCTCGACTGAGCGAGCATAGACATCATTGCGAGCCCCCAGCTTGCCCGTTTCATCCACTAAATACTTGGGCACAAGGAACAACGAGATACCCTTGACGCCTGTCGGCGCACCCTCAAGGCGAGCCAGTACAAGATGCACAACATTCGTTGTCATACTGTGGTCGCCCCAGGTGATAAAGATCTTGGTTCCAAACAGCTTGTAATGATCACCATGGTGTACGGCTTTAGTTCGTACCGAAGACAGGTCTGAGCCAGCCTGAGACTCCGTCAGATTCATGGTCCCGGTCCATTCACCGCTGATCATTTTGGGCAGGTAACTGGCCTTGATAGCCGGGCTTGCATGGTGCTCGATCGCCTCGATGGCACCTTGGCCCAGCATCGGACACAAAGCAAAGCTGACATTGGCTGCCGACCACATCTCCATGGTTGCCAGCCCGACGCTCTCGGGCAGCCCCATGCCACCAAACTCCGGATTACAGGGTAAAGTCGGCCAGCCATTGGCCGTGAACTTTGCATAGGCCTCAGCGAATCCACTGGCCTCTCTCACCTGATCACCGACAACACGCGCACCGATCAGATCACCGACCTTGTTCAGGGGCGCCAATACCTCGCCTGCAAAGCGCGCCCCCTCCTCCAATACAGATGCTACCAAGGCGGGAGAAGTGTCGACAAAGGCCGGCAGGGCACATACTTGGGGCAAGTCTGCCAAATGGTTAAGTGCGAACAACATATCCGCGATCGGCGCCTGGTAGTCTGCCATTCTATCTCCTGATTTTAGGCTTGAACTTGAGGTTGGGACACAAAAGCGTTTTAAAATAGCCTTTCATCAGCGGCATGCCACTTTAGACCCGTCTGGCGGTTAGCCGCCCGCCAGTATAACGCAATCGCACGCCGAGCATCAGGCAAGTCTTCACGCCGGTCTGACACGGATTGTCTTAGCCCTGGCAACGCCGTAACATCGCGCAATGGAGATCCTTCACACCTTTCTTGTCATTCTGATGACACTGCTGCTCGTTTTCGTTCTGGGCCCTCGGCCGCGACTCGATGCCCGCGCGCCAGCGGTTAGAGTGCCGCCAGGCTTAACCGGCACCGACTTAGAGAACTGGCTGATCGGTAGTGAGGCTCGAATCACGCATATTATCGATGGCACCGAGGCGAGGATCGTCTGGCAAGATCCGGCAAGCCCAGCCAAAACTCCCCTGTGTTTTTTGTATATCCACGGATTTTCGGCTTCTCGCCAGGAAACTGCTCCCGTGACAGAGCGTCTGGCCGCAATCTATGGCGCCAATATGCTTGATGCTCGATTGGAGGGTCACGGCCTCGAGTATGGGGGCATGAATGACGAGGCAGAACGTTGGCTGCAAAGCCTGGTTGATGCTTGGGAGATCGCCACTCGAATTGGCGAACGCGTGGTGATAGTTGCCACTTCGACCGGTGCACCCCTGTCAGTGTGGCTCGCCTCGCAACCTGGCGCAGCGGAGAAGATTCAGGCGATTCTCATGATGGCACCTAACTTCAAAATCCGTAATCCCTTCGGATTCCTCCTCACTTGGCCTTGGGCTCCTTACTGGGTACCGTTGCTGCTGGGTAAGTTCCATGAGTGGGAACCTGAAACCGCCGAGCACGGCTTATTTTGGACAAATCGTTATTCGACCCTGGCATTGATCGAGATGCAAAAAATCGTTGATTGGGCCAACAAGCAGCCGCTGAACCAATTCAAGATTCCGCTGGCCATGATGTATTTGCGCAACGATACAACCATTGACTCGAAGGCAGCCGTCAGGGCTCTGCTGCAATGGGGTGGAGACATCAAGAAGACCATACCAGTGACCCTTGATGGTGACGTTGAGTCCCATGTGTTTACCGGTCGCCTCGGCGGCCCACACAGAACCGATTGGACGATTGACGAATTTCAGCAATTTCTCGAGACCACCTTTGCTTGAACGTTCGGCGCAGGCCCTCAGGCAGTTGACACTGCCCGCTACGGTGCTTGCCTTAACCTTTCTCGGGGCACCTTACTTCAACCTCCTGCCCGCCTCCGTCAGCGGTGTCTTTGAAACGGGGCCCTACTGGGCTGCCTTGCTCACCCTGACCTTGGCTGTGGCATTTAATCGCAGCAGAGTGGCCTTGTTCACGCTGGCGCTGCTGGGCGGCTTCTTTGTTCATCAACGCCTGGGCACCGACGCACCACTCTGGCACTTCGTCGTCTACGGATTGATACCCGTCAATTTAGCCATAATCAGCTGCTACCGAGAACGGGGCTTGCTCACGCAGCCTGGTTACCTGCGACTAGCCCTGATCGGCTTGCAGGTCGGAATACTGACCTGGTTTCTCAATCATGACACAGACCTGTTGGATGCTTGGTTGAGGTTAGATGATGGGATTCGTGGTGCAGCAGAACAGCGCCTGGCGGGGCAATTCGCCAACCTCTCGCCGATCGACTCACCTTCTGCCGCTACGACACTACTCGACTGGCGCAGGGGCATCAGTGCTGCGCTTGCGCCGCTGACGCCCATCGAAGCCCTATTGCTGTTGCTGGCTGCTGTCACGATCACCGTTGCCAGCTGGCATTTCAATACAGCCGTCGGCTTTGCCATGTTCGGCGCAGGTGCAGGCTACTACCTGATGATATTAAGTGGTCCCGAAACATTGGTCGCTGATGCTTATATGCTTGCCTGCCTGGCACTACTGGGGATCGGCCTGTTGCGTGACTCGTACAACATGGCCTATCGAGATGAGTTGACGGGTCTGCCGCAGAGACGCGCACTGAATGAGCAGCTGCTGGCGGTTGGCAATCGTTACAGTCTGGCGATGCTGGATATCGATCACTTCAAAAAATTCAATGACGTCCACGGTCACGATGTCGGCGATCAGGTCCTGCAGATGGTTGCCAGCCATATTAAAAAAGTCGCTGGCGGTGGTAAGGCGTTTCGGTATGGCGGCGAAGAGTTCGCCGTCATCTTTAATGGCAAGGATAAGGAAGATGCCGCCTATTTTCTTGAGAAGGTTCGCAAAGCCATCGCTGCGTATGAACTGGTGATTCGCGCCGATGAGCGTCTGGACGAGACAACCAAGAAAAAGATCCAGGCCAAGCGCCAACGCGGAACTCAGCCTAAAGTGGTTAAAAAAGCCTCCAAAAAGGTCAGTGTGACGATCAGTATCGGTGTTGCCGAAAGAGATCAACCTGGTCAGACACCGGAAGAGGTTTTAATACTGGCCGATAAGGCCCTGTATGATGCGAAAAGCGCCGGGCGGAATCGCATCGCCAGCGCTTAACCGGCTCGACTGTTCAGAGCAGGCCATGGATCAGGCTAGTATTTCGTCGATCCATTTCAGGAGATCCTGCGTCACTTGATCCCGATTGATCTCATTGAACATTTCATGTCGTCCACCTGGATAGTAGTGCTTATCAATCGTTTTAACGCCAGCGGCGCGCCAACACTGTTCAAGAAATTGCAAACCCTTGAGTTTGTCGTTGATAGGATCGGCATCACCGGCAATCAATAGAACTGGCAGATCGGGTTCGATTGCGGCTAACAAGTGGGGATCGAGTCGCCGCGGATCAGTTCGATCCATCCCGTTAATCACCGTTTGACCCTCGAATCCGCACAGGGGGTCAGCAACATAACGATCGACCTCTGCCTCATCACGACTCAGCCACTCATAACCCGTACGATCAACGAAACCGTTATTGTAGGCAAGCAAGGGATCACCGGGTCTGCGCAGAGTCGTTCCCGACAGGACCAGCGCCACCAGCTTGCTGGAACCAGTCGGCGCGTATTGTTGGGCCGCAGCTGCACCCATGCTGTGTCCCAGCAGAATAACCGGCAAACGGCTAGCTGCTGCACGGTCAACCAGTAGGTCAAGGTCCGCGACCAGGGCATCCCACCCACCGCGACCAAAATCGCCAAGACCTGAAGGGCCGCTGGTTTTGCCATGGGCTCTGTGATCCATCGCCAGAACATTCAGTCCGGCCCCATTGAGCCAGCCCACCAAGCGCTCATAGCGTAATGCGTGCTCTGCCATGCCATGGGCTATGACGACTGTCGCTCGTGCCCCATCGACGGGCCAGGAATAGGCTTGGATCGGCCATTGGTCAATTTGAGATAGATAGGTGAAAGATTCCAACCTGTTGGCTCCTCTCTGAGGGTGGCTGAGATTCATGGATAATCTCTAGTCAGGGCTCAAAATGCAAACCAGAAACAGTCAGCCATCAGTTCCAGGATTGCGGCCACGGGAAGCCAGGTGGAATAACCAGAAGGCCGCTGGCAGCGGCTGGTCGGCAAGGCTCGAATCTGCTCGCTCGACCCTGCGCTGCCAGGCTCGCTGTATGGCGATCGGATCTTGCACCAGCGCTGCCCGTACGGGGTAGATCTTATCGTGAATCTGAATGCGAGCCGTTCCATCTCGACGCAAGGCAGCGCCCCAGGAAGAAAATTCACAATCCCTGCAACCCACGAACAACTGTTTACCAACGGCCCAGCAGTCGACCAATAGCCGATAGGATTCTGCCGATTGGACCTCAAGGGCACACTGGTCAACCACCTCCACAAACCGAAAGTCCGTTATCTTGGTCGGGACTTCAACACCATCCATTTGGACAAAGTTAAACGGACCGCAGGCGGTAACGCTCAACATCATGACTGTGCCAGTCAGCAGCTGCTTCTGCCGCATAAACCAACAAATCAACCTACGCATGGATAACACCTCATGGGAATCTCTTTCGATACAGCGCAGACAACGGCAAAGTGCAGCTAAGCTCAATCATCGCAGAATCCTTTTGCAAGAATGGTCCTAGCACTGATCTCGACGACCACCTACACCATTTTTCCGGTCAGCGGTCGGCTCACGGCAGCCCTGGCTTGGCAATCGGTGAAGGCATGAATTAGCCTTTTGGTCATCTAGACCAGGTATTCATGCGAATGAATGGCACCACTTATGCAGTCCTGTTCAACGGCCATGTGATCGAAGGCTACGCCCCCATAGCGGTGAAATCACAGCTCGCTCAACTGCTGAGGATCGACGCACCAAGAATTGCAGTGCTGTTTTCCGGCAAGTCCGTCGTCATCAAGCGGACGCCAGACAAGGCCGAGGCCGTGCGCTACGGTCGGGCCCTGAAATACATCGGCGCTGATGTCAGCGTCAGAATCATCAAAACTGAGACGGCCGTGTCCAACTCCGCCGCCAGCGCAGCATCAGAGGATCGCTCACCCCAGGCTGCCGTGCCCGACTTTGGTTTACGGCCCAACATTGGTAATCTGTTTGATCCTGTTGGCGCTGTCGTACCAGTGACGGTGGATGTCAGCGGCATCGCTCTTGCAGCGCAGGATGATTCACCCTTGGCGCCACCTCGCAAGCCTATATCTATCCAGCTCGACATCAGCGCGCTGCGAGTCTTAGAAAATGACAGCTCGCCTTTGGCGCCACCGGCGGCTCCCAGCAAAAAAATAGCAGCGCCAGACTTTCGTCTGGACGCTCTCGGCGCGACTCTCAGCATCCGCAAAGACCTTTCACCGCGAGCTCAACTGGACACCAGTCGTCTGTCCCTGGCACTGTCGGGCGACTATCTGCTCAACCCTCAGGAACACCCACAGCCAGCGTCTTTTAACCAGCCCGATATCCGCCACCTGAGCTTGGATACGGATATCGATCGGTAATCAAATCTGTCACGTTATGGCCCTGGACGGATCCCAGGACTCCCCGCCAATCTCACGAGAGTAACGCTTTGAGCATTGACTCAAGCTGTACGCATTCCACTTGATCGGCTAGACTGCCGCCCACCTAAATTGCCTTCTAGATCTTGAACTGGTGATGACCGACTCGCGCCTAACTCAACTTTACACACTGGCATGGCCCGCCGCTTGTGCGCTGCTTTTGCTGTTACTGGTCGACGCGACACCCATGGACACCTGGATCAGCAGCTGGTTTTTTGACGCAGACAAGGGTGTCTTTACCTTTAATGACAATTTTCTCTTCAAGCGAGTGCTGCATGACTGGGCCAGAAATGGCGCCTATATCAGTGCGTTGCTGCTACTGATCGGCTTGGTCCTCAGCAAGACTGCCAACCAACCTGGCTGGCGCCGTCCGCTAACCTTCATGTTTATCTCCATGCTCGTCAGTACGGGGAGCATCGCGCTCATCAAGTATTTCAGCAACATACATTGTCCGAATATGCTGCTGGAATATGGCGGTCAATTTCAGCGGGTAGAATTATTTGAGGCCAACTCATTCCACCAGAAACCCGGCAGATGCTGGCCCTCAGGGCACGCCTCGACGGGCTTTTGCTTTCTCGCTTTTTTCTATGCAGCGCGGGTTTACCGCCCTCGTTGGGCACTGCCCTGCCTGATTGTGGCCATCGGCCTTGGCGCGCTCTACGGTGTTTCCCAGACGGTCCGTGGTGTACACTTCTTTTCTCATGGCCTCTGGACCGGACTCATTATATGGGCGATCAATATTGTTCTTGCTGCCGGCTTGCTGCCACCAAAGCTCGAGGTCTCGGTCATCCGTGGTAAATCATGACAAGACGTCCTTGACGACAGTCAGGCTCAATCGATGATCCTTTATCGTTATTTTGCTCGCGAGGTCTACGGCAGCCTGATCACTGTGGCATTGCTGATCCTGGTGATTGCCGTTGCCTGGCGCTTCAATGGCTATCTTGCAGAGGCGGCCCGAGGCGACATTACCAAGGAGGTGCTGTTTCCGCTGATTTTCTTCAAACTGCCGGGATTTCTCGAACTGGTATTGCCGGTGAGCTTCTTTCTGGCGTTGATGTTGACCTACGGACGACTCTACACTGACAGTGAGATGGTGGTGTTATCCATGAGTGGCTTCAGCCCAGCCAGGCTCGTCGGTATGACTTTGGTGCTGGCCTGCGGTGTCGCTGTGACGAGTGCAGTCCTGTCACTCTGGCTTAAGCCCATTTCCGAATCCAAGGTTGAGGCTTTATTTACGACCCAACAGACCATCACAGAATTTGCTACGCTAGCACCCGGTCGCTTTCAGGCGCTACGCTCTGGCAGTCGAGTGACCTACAGCGAGAACATTATCGACGACAATCTGTTGCAGGGTGTGTTTATCAGCGAAGTGTCGAGTAGCGATCCCAGCAAGGTTATTATCACTGTTGCAGAACAGGGACGTTCCGTCGTCGATAAAACCGGAGCCCGGTTTTTAGTGCTGGAGAGAGGCGCCAGGCACAAAGGTACACTGGGCCAAAATGACTATCAGGTGATCGCGTTCGAAGAATTCGGCCAACTGCTACCAGAAGGCAGTGTAGCGCAGTCGGAAAGGCGCCGTTCCGCCTTAACCATGGGTGAATTGCTCGAAAATCTTGAAAACAATGCCTATGCGTCAGAGCTGCACTGGCGGCTGGGGATGATTATCATCATCCCGATTATCGCGCTGATGGCTATCCCCTTGAGCAGAACCAACCCTCGAGAAGGACGACTGAATAGGCTTATTCCCGGCTTGATTGTCTGCCTTATCTATATCATGAGCCTGGCGGCGGCCCGCTCTGGCCTTGAAAATGGCGCTATTCCTCGCGTCTTTGGTCTCTGGTGGGTACATGGTGTTGCGCTCGCGTTTGTCGCCAGTCTTTATCGCTGGCACCCTATCAAACGCTGACCGGGTCACAAGGTCTTCTTCATCTCCACCGACAGCAGCATGCGACGGTCACCGTTTCTCGATTTAAGTGGGAATGCCAAATCTAAGTGTACGACCTGCCCTCTATCCGACTTGCTGGGTAGCAGTCGCAGCCCCAGCCCCACATCCGTCTGCCAGTTATCGTTGGCACTCTTCTGACCGCGAAACCAAGCCCGCCCAACATCAACGAATGCTGCGTAACCAATATAAAATAAATCAAAAGGTTCATATTGGGTAAACACCCGCTCTTCCGCCGACACCAAAAACACGGTATCGCCGGACTGGTAGTTGCTTTCATAGCCTCGCAAACCCTTATCGCCGCCCAGTGTCAGCTCAGTCTGGCTTAAAGAGTTTTTCAGCAAGGATAGCTCCGCACCCACAACCAGACTACGATTTTTGGTCTGCCCTCGGTGAAACTTGATGCGCAAATTCAGCTCGCCATCTTCAATCGCCTGCTCTTTAACACGCCAAAGGCCACGCCAGTCAAGACTAGACTGCAACAGCATCTCGTTCCTCGCCAGCCAGGTATCCGTCCAGGCGCCTTGCAGAATGACCCTCTGACCTTCTGCCGAGTAACCCAGTCGAACCCGCAAGTCACGCCCCAAGTGGATGTCTTCAGACCGTCTGATCTGATTGATGTTGAAGCCAATTTTGTAGAGGTCCTGAACCTGCTGGTACTCAAAAAACGGATAGGTGAGAGAGAGATCTCCTGGCACCTGGGCCGAAGCCAATTCGTTTGATAAGGTGCCGTAGGCCTTCTTTTCAGATTGTGCGCCAAACGCATATCGATTTACCTGTCCGCCTACCAGCCCTTCGGAGAAACCCCAAATTACGCCTATCAGCGTCTCCTGCACCTGCACCCCACTCGTTTTGATGGAGTCGACATAGCGATACTGAGCAAACTTCGAGTCAGCAGCACTAACGCCCCAGCTTCGCCGCGCGTCGAGCGCGTAGAACGGCAGTCCAACGTCAAACAAACGATCATATCCGTCAGAGTTCTTCTCAACATGAGCGCCAATATTGACCCGCTTGCCCTGAAAATTCGGGTCATTGTAATGCAGTTGCAGCTTGTTTCGGTCCGGGTCTTGTTTAAACCTCAAGTTGATGCTCTTACCCGTACCGAGGAGATTGGAGTCACGAAAACCCAAATGCCCCGAGGTCTCGCCACCACTGGACTTAAAGGAGATATCCGGTGCCAGGGTCCATACTTCACGGGTCACGACTTCAAGATCGACGCTAGCCTGACAATCTCTCACCACTCGGATTTCCGCATCACCTATATAGCTCTCATTGCGCAACAGCCGCTCGGACTCGTCCAGCTGACGCTCATTGACGGGATCACCGGTTGAGAACAACAGCAGCCTTTCGATCACTCTGGGTCGAGTGAAGGTATGGACCGAATTGATCCAGCGATAGAGCCAATAGCTTTCGTGGGTAGCTGTCGTATCGAAAATCGGCAGCGTATTGATATAGATTTTCCTGACTGTTTTTTCCTGACCTTGGGGAAGATGGTCTTTATCGTCTCCCCAACGCTGCAGGCCGGCAGTAAAATCGAAATTGGGCAGCGCCGGAGCATAACCCAGGGTCAGATTATGGTTTTGCTGGGGGTCGCCCTCAGTGCAGTCAGCGCTGCTGCCAAATGTCGAGCTCGCCAAGAGCAGCAAAACGGGTCCCAAACCCCAGAGGTATTGCGGCCTCGTCACGCTACCTAATCGATTGCGGCCTGAGCAAGGCTCTCGACTCATAAGCCGAGACACAAAGTTAGCAGAATTGAGAAAACGTGACTCATATTCACATTCCGATTCACATTCCGATTCACATTCCGATTCTCATTCCGACTCTTATTCCGAGGTTGTCAGTAACCGCATGCGTACCCACCGAGCAGCACCGATACCGCAATCTTGGATTCAAACAGGCTTCCAATGCACTGATCAGCGTCAGCCACAACACCTGGATTCAGTGATAGTGACGATTAACGCCCAGTATTCATCCTGAAACTTGGAACCTACACTCGCGACACTCGCTTTGAGGGGCGCGGGCAGTGGCATCGCTGAGTCACCCCCCTCGAGCTGACTTTTTAATTGAATGTATCGAGCATCACTGAGTCTGCGGGTTTGAACGCTTCATCGCAGATTAATTCAAAGCAGCGCAATGCATGACGCTGCGATTCACCCTATATCAATGACGGATAATCCCGACGTTGAGCCGCACGACATTGGTGAGGGACTGGTCCAACGGAACGGCTATGCAGGGTGTGACTTGCATGTTCAGTAGATCAAGCTAAGCTCCATTAGAAACCCAGGGAACAAACACTTTTTTGCCAACTTGACGCCAGGAGACCCCCAGTGACCATTTCGCGGCCAGAATACCCAAGACCACAGCTGCAACGCACCGATTGGCTCAACCTCAATGGCGAATGGCACTTTGATACAGACCCGAATAACGTCGGTCTTGCAGAGAAGTGGTACCAATCTCACGCCTACTCGGCCAGGATCCAGGTGCCCTTCACCATGAATTCAACCGCCTCTGGCGTGTCCCACCTGGCGCCCTGCGATAGGGTCTGGTATGCGCGGGAATTCAGGGTGCCAACAGACTGGCGAACCCAACAATTACTGCTTCACCTGGGCGCGTGCGATCATCGCACCAGCGTCTATATCAATGGCGAGTTGGCAGGCGCACATATCGGCGGCTACTCCCCTTTTTATTTTGACATAGCCCACCTGATCAAGCCGGGCATCAACACAGTGACCCTGCGCGTCCTCGATAGTCCGAGTTGGACTCAGCCTCGCGGCAAGCAGGCCGGCACAACCCGCTGGCCCATAGACTATGACCCCATCATAGGTCCTTGGCAGACTATCTGGCTCGAGCCTGTCGAATCTCTGCACGCCAGCCGCATCTGGACAACCTACTCCCTCGCTAACCGTTTGCTCAGCGTCAACATCAGCCTGTCGAAGATGGCATCAGGCAAACTAGAGTTCATTCTGTCGGACAACGGCGTCAACATCGCCAGGCACGAGGCAACCTTTGCCGACCGGCCTGAAGTAAAGTTTGATCTACAGCTTCACGATCCGGCGCTATGGAGCCCTGAGTCGCCCTACCTGTACGACCTGCAACTGACGATTAAAGACGCTGCTGGCAACAGGGTCGACCATTGCAGCAGTTACACGGGATTGCGCGAGATCTCGATTCAGCACCGTGAACTGCGACTGAACGGCTCGCCACTGTATCTACGTGGCGTCCTTGATCAGGGTTACTTTCCAAATGGCTGGTATACAGCGGAGCATGATGCTGATCTCAGACGGGATGTTGAGCTGACACTGGCCATGGGATTCAACTGCGCCCGTAAACATCAAAAAGCCGAGGATCCCCGTTACCTGTACTGGGCCGACAAACTGGGCCTTCTCGTCTGGGCAGAAATGCCATCGGGACGGATATTTTCAACAGAACTGATTGAGACTCTGAGCGCCGAGTGGACCCAGTTGGTGCAGCGCGACCGAGGTCATCCCAGCGTCATCACCTGGGTGCCTTTCAATGAATCATGGGGTGTCTGGCACCAGGCTGAACGGCCTGCGCAACGGGCATTTGTCGATGCCATCACCCGCCTGACCCAGGCTCTGGATCCGTCAAGACCGGTCGTCGGCAACGACGGCTGGGAATATTCAAGTGGCGACCTATGGACCCTGCATCTTTACGAAACCGAGACGGAGAGCATTGCCGAGCGGCTGGCCGAGCTGTTACAAAACCCGTCCCTGGAGGTGGTCGACCGCCGGGTTGGCGTTCTACCCGATGCTGACGTCAGTCGACTACCCGTGTTATTGACAGAATGTGGCGGCATTGGCTTTAGCCATAAACCCGTCGCGAATCACTTTGCCTACGGCGACCTGCCAGCCGATGAGGCTGCACTTCGCGCTCGGTTTCAAACAATAGCCAATGAGATACATCAGGCTGCCGGACTGTCGGGTTTTGTTTGGACCCAACTCACAGATGTTCAACAGGAAATCAACGGCATGCTTCACTTTGATCGAACCCCCAAGTTACCTTTGACAGATGTCAGACTGATTATGCTCGGCATAGGTCCAGTTGAAGCAGATGAATCGGTCAACTCATAGCAGTTGAGATAGCAGTTGAGACAGCCTGCCAGGAGACTAGACACCCTTGATTCGAACAAGGTTGGCGACGGACGCAGCGAAGCGATGGGTCGCTAATTGCTGATAGGCTTGCGAATGATACCAGGCGTCCGCCTGTGCGGCTGACGGAAACTCGATCAATACGGTACGCGTATAGGGCCATTCACCCTCAAGTAAATCAGGACTTTCATCAACTGCCAGCAACTTTCCATCATACTGATTAAAGACCTCGATAAATCCCGCAGCGTAATTCGCGTATTCGGCACGATCGTGAATGTTTATCAGGGCGACGAGATAGACTGACATACTGTTCTCCTAAACATTTTACCTATGCTGTTCCTCAAAGGACCGAGCAACAACACAGATTCAACAAATTGAATTATTTTTATTCGCCATGAAATCTCGCTGGTCTTTTTTGCATAAAAGCTTCTCGACCTTCAGCATAATCAGCTGACAATCTTATAAGGGTGCGTCGTTCATTTCCCAGATCGCGAGCCAATTGCTCGTCAGAGTTAATGGCATGCCATAGGGTCGCTTTTTGCGCCCGCAATGCCAGCGGTGCGCACTCGTTGACCAGGCGTCGAGCAAAGGTCAGTGCATCGAGTTGCGCTTGGCCTGCTTCGCTGACCCGCTCCAGCAGTCCAGCGGTTTTCGCCCACTCCGCGTCTTTGGCATCACCTGGCGCCAGAAAACTAAATGCCTGGGTATAACTCATGCGTCGCGCGAGCTTAAGGGGAATGTCGACCGGATTGACTCCGATTCTGACCTCGGAAATCATGAATTTGGTCGTGCTGTCAGCAAATATCCTGTCGCAACTCAAAATCAAGTTGACGCCTTCACCAACACAATACCCATGAACTGCAGCCAGGATCGGCTTGTCAGTGACCATTTCCTGGTCGAGTAACAGACCGCCTAACCCAGTGGTAATGCCACGACTGGCATTATCGTTCAGGGCATTAACATCAGCACCGACAGAAAAGGCTTTGTTGCCTTCCGCTTGAATAATCGCGACCCAGGCCGCCGCATCATCACGAAACGCCAACAGGGCCTGGTTGATTCCCTGATACATAGCGGCATCAAAAGCATTCAATCGCTGCGGTCGACTCAGAGTAATAAGCGCGACTCGGTCTTGGACGCTATAACTGACCCTGTTCTCAAATATCTGTGTCATGTTCCTTTAGCCCCCTGTTTGCTGCCATTGCTGGCTTAAGGCGCACTGATAATCTCAACCAGTTGCATCTTGCCAGTAGCACCAGATTTAATTTCAAACTGCTCCGCATCCACCAGGATCGGCGCTACACGAAAACGCAGATGCTGGTGAACCGCTTCGGTAATTTGGCTAACCAGCGCAGCCCGTTCTTCCTCAACGGCACCCGGTTGGATTTCAACCAGCACATTAACGGGCGGCTCAACCACCGGCCCCTGCTGGTACTTCTGAATACGAATATTACCGGTCGTTCTTGTTGAAACACGATTGATGACATCACGAACCGCGTTCGGAAACACATTCACGCCCTTGACCAGCAACATGTCGTCAACTCGACCCTTGAAGTGCATACGAACCCCAGGTCGACCGCAGACGCAGGGCGCGGTCGTTACTTTGATGATGTCCTTGTCGCGCCATCGCAATAGTGGGCCACATTCTCGCTCCAGACCGGTAAAGACAATTTCACCCTCGACGCCATCTTCAATTGGCAACGGCTTCATGGTTTTTGGATCAACGATCTCAAAATAGGCATTGTCTTCGGCGTAAAAATGAATACCTGAATGCGCCTCGCAGGAGATCCCAGTCGGGCTGTGGCAACCGGTTGCACCCATATTGTCGTAACATAAAGCGCCGCCAAAACCAGCTTCGATTTCACTGTAGATCTCTTCGATACTGCCCCCCGGCTCACCCGTTACCACTATTTTCTGAATACCCAGAGTGCGCGGATCTATGCCGGATTTATCCAGCATGGTCCTGACCATATGCCGAGCAAATGATACGGTTGTTCGCATCATCTTCGGTTTCACTTCATGGGCGATCTGCGCTACGCGCTCCACACCACTCAGGGCGCCTACAGGTACGACGCAGGCACCATACGCCATCATCGAGTCGATTGCCGGCATACCCGCGATCCACATACTGATAACACTGGCATGCAGGACCACATCACCTGGATCAATGCCCATACGCACCATTCCTCGAGAGCAATTTTCTGCTGCCAACTCGCGATCAGCTCGAGTAAAACCGCTGAAGGTGGGTGAGCCGGTTGTGCCGGAGGAGGAGGAAATACGGTTAACCAAACGCGGATCACAGGTGATATGCAGACCAAAGGGGTGTCCCAGTTCAGCCTTTGAGCGTTCCTGACTGATGCGCTCCTCATCCTTGTCGAAAAAAGGGTAGTGCTTGTAATCCTCCAGCGACTTCAGCTTGTAAGGATTGACGCCCGCTGCGTCAAATTTAGCCTTATAATAGGGCGACTGCTCGTAGACCCGCACCACCAGCTTGCGAAGCTTTTGCAGCTGCAAGGCCCTGAGCGAGGCCCGATCCAGCAACTCCATCGCCGGATTATACAATCTGACTGTCACCGCCTACCCCCTTGAACCCTGTGTCTAAATGCTCCTAAGATAACCTATGAATCTACTATTGCCTATCGTCCAAAACCTCGCCAGCGCCCTCTCGTTACTTTGGGTGCTGACGAATCTGACATTCTGGTTGTTGCTGCTACTTCCACTTTCAGTTCTGCGATGGCTTGTGCCGCTACCGCTGGTTTCTAAAATTTGTTTTGTTGCAGTGGATTTTATCTATCGTCAAGCTGTGCGCATCAACAGCTTCTGGATGCAACGTGTGATGGGTATTCAACTGTTGATTGATGGCGAACCCAATCCTCATTCGGCACCTATTGTTATTTGCAATCACCAGTCCTGGTTTGACATACCAATTCTGCAGGAGCTGGTCACCAGCGAAGGTCCCATCATCAAATTTTTGATTAAACGCGAACTTGTTTGGGTGCCGGTTATTGGCTGGATCTGCCTGGCCTTGAATTTTCCAAGACTCTATCGAGGTAAAGACAAGTCACTCAGAGCTGTTGACTACGCCATGATTCAGAGTGCCACAGAAAGCCATGGCGCGAAGCCAGGGGCCTTACTGGTCTTTCCAGAGGGCACTCGGTTCACAACGAAAAAGCACCACCTTCAGGCTTCGCCCTACTCATGGCTGCTTAAACCCAAGGTCGGTGGATTAAAGATCATCAAAGCCAATACTGATCCTGCGACTCACGTGATGGATGTGACCATCGACTATGGTCCAATGCCAGTCAATATTTGGCGTTGTCTACACGGCCAGCCAAGCGCTATTCGAGTCAAAATTCGCTACTACGCCCTGGCCGAGATCAAGGATATCCAGACTTGGCTGAATGATCGCTGGGAGGAAAAGTCCGAGTTTCTAGCTGCTAGTCACTGTGAATCAACTTCGTAGTTGATCGAGATCCAGGACTCCAGGTATTGGGGGTTGAGCTTTTTCACTGACGCCAGCATGTCCTGCCGATAGGTCGTCTCAATGGGTGCACCACGACCAGGCCAGATCTTGAACTTGATGCGAACGAAACGTTTTCCCGATGCGGTCGTACGCATTTCATCCTGTTCCACCGGAGCACGAAAGATGCCGGGGAACTGTTCCAACAGACCGCGTGTGTGCTCGTGAATTTTGCGCAGCATCTGCTGACGAATGGCCTCGTCCGGGTCGAGATTGATGTCTACCAGACAGTGCACGTAACCCCGCGGGTAATTGATCATGCTGGTCAGTGTGCGATTAGGAATAAACACCTCTGCACCCATGGCGTTCTGCAGGACGGTGAAACGCATACCGATAGATTTGACAATCCCGGTTTGGCCGCTGATTTCCACCATGTCATCTACATGTACCAGATCTGACAGAATGACCGTTAATCCGGTAATGAAATCTTGAACGATGCTTTGGCTACCGAAAGCGACAGCCAGACCTATGACGGAGGCACTGGCAAGGTAGGCGGCAAGGGAAATGCCAAACTCCGATAGCAGCATGCCAAAGGCACCAAAATAGACGCCGAAGATTGTCACGCCCGACACCAATTGGACGATGGTCCTGGCCTTGGTGAAGGACTTCAGCTCGATCCGGCGCCCCATCCAGAGGGAGAAATTGCGGATCATTATCGCCACCAGGTGCGCTGTGACGGAGACACCTAAAACCAGGAAAATGCGCGCCAGCGTATTCTGCTCGGCAAATACCTCAATGATACCGTTCATCGATCAACCTTTATCATGCTAACTGTCCTTCTCTATATGTTCTTCGTGCTTACTTCTTCGGGCTTACTTCTTCGGGCTTACTTCTTCGGGCTTACTTCTTCGGGCTTTTTTCCTCGTGCTTTGCTGGTTACTCTGCCCCGCTGCTTCAGCGCTGGCTTATTAGCGAGCGCTGAAGC
>Ga0181559_10000278_pt1 | contig 45433 bp, 31 predicted proteins | sample 011ome_21_FD_133752 | JGI IMG/M metagenome (GOLD analysis project Ga0181559, IMG submission 133752) | Coastal salt marsh microbial communities from the Groves Creek Marsh, Skidaway Island, Georgia - 011508AT metaG (megahit assembly) | ecosystem: Environmental > Aquatic > Marine > Intertidal... | reverse complement strand
GATCCCAGGGTCGCGACGATGCTGGTGCCTACCGCCTGGATATTGCCGCTGTTCAGCGCAAAGCCAAAGTCACCCGACAGACTCACAAAACCTGAGACATCAACCGCCAGTCCAACAGCTGAAACTGATTCCTGCCCATCCTCGACGGTTAAACTTCTAGTCACTGAACCCACTGTTACGCTATAAGCCAGGTAATCACTACCGGTATCGTTATAACGAACAGTCGCTGTACCCGTTGCACTAGCGATGCTATCGCCTTGGAAAACGGCTGAACCGCTAGCATACAGCGCTAGCGTATTGTCGCTTTTGAGGATCAGGGTTAATTCTGCAGCAGCGACTCCCACTCGATAGTTTCCAGCCTCAAACTGCACAAATGCGTTCGAACTGACTACCAAGATCTCACTGCTCGTCTTCTCGAAGCTGAAGTCGCCTCCGAAGCGCGCAAATCCGCTTAGCTCGACACTAAGCCCGATGATTTCAACTGAACTGTACCCTACCGCAACCTCAAGATTCGCGCTAAGACTGCCAATCGTGAGAGTGACTCCCGAATAGTCAACCCCAGTATCGTTATAGGCCAACGCAACACTGGTAGCGCTAAAACTGGCAAAATTATCGCCGCTGAAGGACGCAGAGCCACTGGCGCGCAGCGCAATCTTGTTATTTTGGGTCAGTACCAGGGCTATGGACGCAGCGCTAACGCCCACTGCGAAGTTGCCGACCATCAGTTTTGCCGTCGCATTTTGGGCGATAGCCGCGATATCATTGCCAGCTTGCTGAAATGCGAAATCACCTGCCAAAGTTGCAAAACCGCCAACATCCACGCTCAAGCCGGAAACAACAAATTCACTAGCATTGTTCGCAACCTCGAGAGTCGCGTTAGCAGCGCCTATGACGACGAGCAACGGCGAACCACTGGCTGAGCTGAAATCTGTCCCGGTATTGTTGTACTTAATACTGCCGGATACCGCGGTCATGTTCAGTAAATCACCACCGCTCAGGCTGAAGATGCCGCCGGACGAACTCAGGGCCCTCGTGCCATCGCTATTGAGGATGAAAACGATCGAAACTGAGCTCGCTGTTACTGAAAAATTACCTACGGAAATCTCTGCCGACGCCGAGCTGGCGATTATGCTCAATTGCCCTGCAGATTTTTTCAGCGCAAATGTACCTGTGTCGAACGACGCAAGCCCTGAAATATCGATATTGAAGCCGCTAAGCTCAATTGAGCCATCAACAGAGAAGTAGTCTGACAAGAACTGACCGAATTGATCGGCGACAGAGCTACTGTCAAAACTTCCAAGGAAATCTGTGCCGTTGAGCTGCTTGACGACCACTCGAAGACCACCAGAACCATCGTCGTTCAGGTAAGGCTCTAAATCCAGATACAGGGTGCCATCCCCAAAACCATACAAGCCCAGACCCGTTGAGAACTCACCGGTCAAAGAGCCACCAGCCACATGGGTCAGAATATTGTAGGTTTCGCCAACAACTGGCGTGAAACTTGAGTCGACGACAAGTTGTATCGTTCCCGCCAGGTCAATGGCACCTGAAATTGCGGTCGTCGTATTAATCTGGTCATAGGTACCCGGCGTGTTACCAGCTATCTCTATGACTAACGTTGCAGAGGATGAATTGGTAAAAGTTCCCTGGCTAATAATACCTGGCGAGTTGCCAGGCGAAAATGTACCGTCGTTAACCAGGTTAAAGTTGAAAGTACCCGTGCCTGAGAGCTTGGTACCGGGCGAAACCAAGAGTGTTTCCACTCCCTGCATGTCGCTATCGACAGTCAGGTGTAGGTTAGATTTGAGGTAAAGTGTACCCTCATCGCTGTAATTCGATGTGGGAATTGATGTGGGAATTAAAGTGTTAGTGGCTGAAGGCCGCGTATTACCTGACTCTTCGGTCGGGGGTGCCGCGTAGGCGGTGTAGTCGTAAGTCGCTCTGTTCAGCTGATCACTCACCATCGCCAGATTATTCTGTTCGAGCGTCTCAGACTGTTCTCCGGGATCCTCGCCCGCCATATGCGGGTCAACAACGTCAGTTTCCAGCGCTTCGGCAAGCGATCGAGACCCAGCAAGCTCTGCAGATTCCTGACTGACAGCCGTCTTATCAAGGCCGTCAGCGGTCGTTGATTCAACCCCTCTCAAACCTTCGTCGGTTAGATTATCGATGTCCTCGTGCGTGCTGATTAGTTCAGGTTGAGACAGAATTTGCCCAACGTCTTCGTCTCGCAGCGACTCTTCGGCGAGCTCTTCTTCGTCTGTATCGTCATTGATACCGGCGAAAATGTCACCGAGTACAGCGCCGGGTTGGTATTGCAAAGTCGCCGAAGGTTTTAAGTGCTTGGCGTTATCAAAGGTCTGGACTGACTCAGATGCAGTGCTAGCGTATGCTCCCAACCCTAACGATATTGGATGGGAGTTGCTGGTTAAGGCGCTTAATGGATCAAGCAGGGGGTCGCCGGAGAGTAGAATTCTCTCCTCAAGAGTTTCAAGTTCGAACTCCTTGCCCTTGTAATGACGCAAATAGACGCTCTTTGTAGTAATTTTAAGGGATAGAAAACCCCGATAACTGCTCGGTAAGATGAAATCCCAGTGGAATGAACCTGCGCGGACGTTTTATCTTTCGCGAGGGACAAGCAATCTAGCAAGCCGCTTTGCCTATAGATACTTGTTTGTTGTTACTTTAAGTATATTTATGTAACTTTTTGAAAGTTTTTGAGGCCTTGCTTAACAGTTAGAATCCATTAGGTTGAGACTGACATGCTAACTACGCCCCCCACTCAGACTATTTATGCCAATTTCACTCTAAATTACGCTAACGTTATCAGGCCAAACAGAGATTCGGCGGGTGTTCCGCTAGAACCAACCCTGTAACCCTTATACTGACTTACTGTCACCCCATAGCAGTTAGAAATCGGTCATTCTGAAGTTTCCTGACTGCTTTCTTTAGGGGAGGATTGAGCGAGCGTGAATCGAAAAATATTTTTCGGCTCTCTCTACTAGGCTTTTCTTCTCACCTTATCTACTCACCTTATCTACTCACCTTATCTACTCACCTTATCTACTCGCCTTACCTACTTGCCTTACCTACTCGACCTTGAGGTGGGATAGGCTCAGCCAATTAAGAATCGACAAAAGCCTGCTAACGACCATGGAATGATTTCAAAGACAGGCAGTTTAGTGCGGACAGGGGTTCGTTGATTCAGCAAAGCCCGTTCTCAGCCTTATTTCGAGCATTTTTCGAGCATCTCTCGCGTGTCTCTGCTACTCATCTCTGACGCCCACCTTTTACTACTAAGCGCCCTCGACTGAGTCACTCTGGCTGACAATACAACAGATTCCTTCGCAGTTTTCTTTGCAGTATGGAGACGAGCAAGAGAGGGTCAGGGTCATAGGCTAAGGAAAGGTCTGTGTTCACTTAACTCGACTTCCCTTAACAAACAGCGATTCTTAACAGCGATCGAAACTACCCAATACCATCGGAGCCGGCAAAAATCAGCGCATCATCCAACCAGGTATCCGTCCGCAAAACCGAGCTGCGTTGTTTGACTGCGAGCTCTTCAGCCGCTGTTTGTGCTCGGTTGAAGGCCAGTGCTGCGACTGCTGCGGCATACTTGTGTTGTTCTGTTAAGGATTTTTTTAGCAAGCCAGTAATAGTTTTCTGCCCGAACCTGGTCAATAAATCATCTTCAAGAGAGCAAAATATACGCGTCGATCCTGGATCTCCCTGGCGCCCGCAACGACCAATTAGCTGGCGGTCAACTCGTCCTGAATCATTTCTCTCGGCAACAATGACATGCAATCCGCCATTGTTCACGACTTTGGGCGAGAGCTTAATATCAGTCCCTCGCCCCGCCATATTAGTCGCGATTGTTACGATTCTTTCACCACCGGCAGCGGCGACGATAGCGGCTTCTTCCGCGTGGTTAATGGCATTAAGAATCCGATAGGGAAGTCTTAACGCCGCCAACCGGGAGGCGATTTCCTCACTGCTTTTTACACTTTTTGTTCCCACTAATACCGGGCGACCGGACTCACGAACGACTGCTACTTCATCGGCGATCGCTCTCCACTTTGACTCAAGATCGACATGATACACTGGCGCCCAGGTATCTCGAATCACGGGCCTGTTGGGGGGTATAGAGATGACCGGCAACCCGTAGATATGCCAGAATTCATGGGCTGCTTCCATCGCGGTCCCTGTCATTCCTGACAGGCGCCTGAAAACACGAAAGAAACGCTGAAAACTTAACCTTGCCAGCGTTTCAGTCGGATTAGTCAGGTTGAGCATTTCCTTAGCTTCAACAGCTTGATGGAGACCATTACCCCATGATCGATTGTGCATCAGACGGCCAGTAAATTCGTCAACGATAACTATCTTGCCGTCTTCAATCACGTAATGTTGATTGAGCTTGTAGAACTCGCGAGCGACAATCGCTTGTCGCATAATCTCTTCACGACGCCCGGTACCTTGCCAAATTTCAGGGAGTTCGTGAGCAATTTTTTCAAGGTGCTGATAACCGGTGGGCGTAAACCTGACCTCTCGAAACTTTTCGTCGAGAAAAAACTCGGATTCCTGATTAAAATCTTTAACCAGACCGTCTGCGGCAAGGGCTGCCTCGACCAGCCATTTATTTTCTTGTTGCGTCGATATAATCAGGGGGGTGACTGCTTCATCAATCATGACACTGTCAGCCTCATCGATAATCGCAGTATCTATTCCACGTAACACAATTGATTCATCAAGGAGTCTGTAGGGTTCCAAAATACCACGTAACATCCTACGTTCAGAATGATACATCGGCCCTAACTGGATTCGATCACGCAAAAAATCTGCGAGAAGCTCCTTACTCGTCGTATAGACAACACCTGATTGATAGATTTCGCGACGGTTACGTGGTTCCATTTGACCGATGACTGCACCGACTGTCACCCCGCAGGCTTTGTAAAAATCACTGAACTCAACAGAATCTCGACCAGCAAGGTACTCGTTGGTCGTAAGAACATGACAAGGCCGACCAGTCCAACCGGCCAAAACTGCTGCCAGCGCTGCAGTCAGGCTTTTGCCTTCGCCGGTCCGCATTTCAGCCAAATAGCCGCCATCTAACGCTAACGCGCACATCACCTGAACCGGAAACGGCCTCAGTCCCAGCGTTCGATCAGCCGTCTCTACCAACAGCGCGAGAGCGGCGTCGATACTGGCCGGCTGCAATCGGCCCTGACGTCGAAAGTAGTTTTTCGATGTTCTGAGCTGCTCGTTCAACTTTTGAGACGATAACTTGCGATGCTGTCCTGCTTGCTGGTAGATCAGGTCGGCCCGTTGTTGTAAGGAGACTGCTTGACTTGAACGGCGCTTATAGAGGCCGACCCAGGAGTTCAATACCGAATCCAGACCCGTCGTGATCTTAGTTGGCCTGATCACTGTCGTCTTGCGGTATTCGATACTTGGCAGTGTCACAATTGGTATCTTTGTTGGATTAGCTGACGCAAAGCTCGGTAGACCTGCCAAAGCAACGGTTCTGGCTCCAGCGTGAGACGCAACTTACCCGATTGTCCATAATAAAGGCTTTGACTTTGTTCATCAGTGAAGTCGGCCTTGATGAGGAAAAACGGTTCCGTACTTCGAAGTCCCGTCTCATCCTCACTACGTGTAATGACATCTCCTCCGGCAAGCCAGCTCAATGCAGCTGAAGGCAACTGGTCTGACTGAAAGGGAATAATCTTCAGGTTGGTTACCTCGAAATTCTTCGACGCACGCCCACTCAAACGAACTTCTGCAAGTTTAATTTCATCGAGAAACAGATTAGCAGCTTCGCTCTGCGGCACTACCGCATTAAATTCAAAATGATCAGGATTGTAGAGCAAACCGACTTGAGTACCTCTCTGCAACCAAGATCCTATCTGATCTTCCAAGTCTGGAGCAGCCCACATACCGGACTGATTTGCTCTAACGATCAATCCGCGCTGCCTGAACTGGAGATTCTCCAGTTGTTGAGCTAAAGCCAGACGACGTTGACGCAGGGGCTGCACATCACTAGATCTTTGACTCAGCGCCCATTGTTCGGTCGCGATTAGTTGCTGCATCTGGGCGTTAAGCATCTCAATGTCGTTCTGCAACTCCCAATCTGACAAACGCAGCAACGCATCTCCGGCTGCAACATGGGTTCCGCCAGGAATCAGTACTTCTTCAAGCACACCACTAGATTGACTACTAAGAAAGCTATACTCTTGTGATTCTGCGATCCCGGGCGCTCTAAATCGATTGGGTAATGGGACTATAGCTGTTAATAAAACAACCACGCAGATAAGTGCCAGAACAGTAGATACAGCTTTGCCCCTAGAGCGCTCTAACTTGGGGCTTGATGCCAAGTACTTGGTTAGCTTGTAGGGCGGCACAACAACCCAGGTGACAACTAATATAGCGACCATAATCAGGCCTAGAATTAGGTACTGATCAGCTACGAACAAAATTATACCCGCAAAAACCACGATGCGATAAGCCCCGCTGAGCGCACCGTAAATGCTTAACCAGTAAACTTCAGCCTTACTGTCAGCTACCTCAATGCCATTCTTTAGACCAAACAAGTATTTTTCAAACCAGTAGACCCAGTGTTTTCGAGATCTCGTGTAAAGGTTTGGGAAATCAGCAAGGTCCGACAGAATGTAATAACCATCAAACTTCAGCAACGGGTTTGCATTAAAGATAATAGTCGACACGGACGCTACAAACATCATGTTATAAGCAAGGCTGTGCACGACGCCAGCACCTGTGCCAGCCCAAACGAACACCGCGAGCGCTGCTACAAATATTTCAGTAATCATTCCAGCACCACCGACAAATGCTCTTTGCCAGCGACTGCGGAATGACCAGCTTGATGTTGCATCCATATAAGGCAGTGGAGTGAAGATCAACAACATGACGCCCAGGGTGTGTACTTCTCCCCCATAGTGACGACATGTCAGAGTGTGACCAAGCTCATGTAACGACTTTATAAAAACCATGCCAAGATAAAGCAGCAGCATGTTTTCAGGTGCCAGGACCCCTTCTGCTTGGGCAAAAACTTGATCACTATTATCAATCACGACTTTGAGCGCCAGCAGCACGACACCAAACCAGATAACAGCACCGACCCAGCTGAATAACAGCTTCGTATAGGGCAACAACTTCTTTAGGTAGGCATCGGGATCAAATAGTGGCAATCTGATGAACATGATCGACATGAGTTTGGACTGCAGTTCCCTTTGCTTTCGCTTTTGATAACGTTCAAAGAACTGCTCTGAGTCAGATGGTGTGTCGTAAAATAACAAGTTTGCATAGTGCAGTTGGGTTAATAATCGAATAGCTTCCTCCTGCCCCGGCGCATTTTCGGGATCACGCTCCAGGCTTTCCAACCAGACTTCTTCAATCGTTCGATCGGCGCTTAAGCGCGCTATAAAGTCGTAGGCGGCTGGCCGTAATCGGAAGAATTGATTGTTAAAGGAGTCGTGCAGTACGTACCAATAGTCCCCTCGAAACTTCTGACGCTGGCTCGCTACTGTGGGTCGAAGCGCGGCTTTTACGCCGGCTACTCTATGCCACGACTCGCTGAAAGTCGGTATTACGAGGCTCATTCTTTCCGCTCCTGATCGATAAATCGATTCATTGCCAACAAGTCTCTACCACCAGAGCAGCATGCGGAAGAAGTCCATAGTTCGATGTGTCAGTATCCAAAGCACATTACGATCGCCAACTGTCACCTTAGCGACACCACTCATGCCTGGTCGCCACCATGGCTGAACCTCGTCAGAGATGATGCCCCTCATGACAAATATGTTGCCTTCAGACTTGGCCACTGCAGCAGGATCTATGGTGACTACTTGTATTTGAAACGTGTACTCTGGTCGACTTACAAAAGCAATTTCACCCAAGCTATTCGCCGCAACTTCATGCACGTCTCGTTCTGGCAAATCGATTTCAGCATACATCTCATGAATATCGGCCACTTTGAATAACATATCGCCTTTTCGAACTGGCGCACCGAGCATCTCTCGAAGATCGCCCTCGACGACGATCCCATCAAACGGAGCAATCAGTCTGGCATTTCTAATGTGATATCGCTCACGTTCCAGCTGCGCCTCTGCTTGCGCAACCAATGCTTGTGCGATACGCATGTCAGCTAATTGATTCTCAGCTCGGGCCTTTTCCATCTCACGGCTATACCGTGCAATGTCAGCCATCGCCATCGCTTCGGCCAAAACTAATTCGCGGGTATCAAGACTTAATAGCAGATCCCCTTTGGATACAATGTCGCCGACGTCGACAGCAACTGTATCGACATAGCCATCGATCGGTGCAGGCACAAATGCCACCGTGTCGGTCTTCAGGATAAACGGCGCTTCCACTCGATAGGTGAGTGATCCGAACAACACAAAGCCCAAGAGAAACGCACCTAAAATTCCCACCGCCTTGGCAAAGGTGTACTCGGTACCGAGAAATGCACTCAACTTTTCTCGACTCCAGGTTTTAAAACGCGCACCTATCCAGCGATCATAGCGCTTGAGCTGATGGACGTGGCGACTCGATTGGTCTAGCAGGAGACGAACTCCACGAATCTCTTCGGAGCTAAATGGTTTATTCTGGCGTTCAATAGTGATAACGCCAACATTCTCTTGATCAACTCTGATGGGGTAACTTACAAGATGTCCTGCGCTTTGCTTTTTCGCGTATTTTTGATGGTCACGTGAGATAAACGTTGACTCTGCTAACGGGGGCCAGACAATTTCCTCGTCTTGATCAAAAGCCTCCTCCATTGCCGCTTCCAATGCTTGCACCGCCTCCATCTTCTTTTCAAACTTTTCCATATGACTAATTGCTTGAACACGCACATAAGCGCCTTCAAGCCAACCTAAACTGACTCGATCGCAATCGTGGCGGCTGGCGATTTCGTTACATAAGGTCATCGCCGCACTCATAAACCGATCACACTCATTCAATACTGTCATCAGATCTATCGCATCCGCGAATTGCACAACATCGGTTCGCGCCTGCTTCAACATTCGAGCAAATTGATAGAAAGTGGGGATATCTGCCAACAGCCGAAGCTTTTCCACGAGTTCATTAAGTTCGGTCAGGGGCTTTTCACGATAGCTAAACACCAATGAGGCGGGCGCCTGGTGCTCGCCCAAATCTAGATAGTAACCAACCAGCAGCGATGCCGATGGCGTTTCGCCAGCATAAACGGCGATCTCGTCATGCACTGACTGCTCAGCAACCGCCCTTACGGAGAAGAGTTGCTCGGAGTCTTGCGACATATTAGCACTGGCTTTCGGCCATGCTGTCATCACCCGCCACTCGACTTCAGCTTCTTGCTTACCAAGCAAAACAACCTGTTGGCACTGGGTGTAATGTCCCAACGTACTGAGAAGTCGTGCCCAAAACTCCGCTGGTGCTCCATCAAAATATCGAAGATCTCGAAAGTCTTTTAAGTAGCTGCGACTACTCCTTTGGGACTCGATTATACTCATTGTGATGACAACGCAGCTGCTGGCGCCTCAATTGACACGTAACCAGGCATACCTAACCGCACATTATGTTGGTCATTACTGAACGCTACCTTCAAGTGCAACAGACCGCTCGCTTGATCGACGACGGGCGCGACAAAAACCACTTCACCTGTACTAGACCAGCGAGTACTGCCAGCTTGCACCGCTATAGGTAACTGTTCACCAACGATCAAACGACGCCCGACCGCTTCTTCAACATTGCAGATCAGAAATCCACGACTCACATCTACCAACTTAATTAATGGTTGATTCGCTTCAGTGATTTCACCGATATGACGACGAACATCAACGATCGTCCCTGCAAAGGGTGCTGCCAGAGTTCGGCGATCTAAATTTGCTAAGGCAAATCGATACTCGACAGACTCACGTTTTTCTGCGCTGATAAGACCTTCGTAGCCAGCCTTAGCGGTCTTCGCATCAAGGTCTACTTTATTCATTTCTTCACGACTGATGGAACCCGTTGATTCATACAACTCGGTCGTTGAACTCAACACTTGCGCGAGCATTTCGCTTTGGCTTTTGGCCGCATCGAGTTGCGACTTGTCATCTAGCACCAGCTTTCGGCGCTCGACTTCGAGCATCTCAAGCAAACTGTCGAGTTCAATCAAGGGGGTACCTATCGCGACGACATCCCCCTCTTTCTTTAAGATCCTGATGATTCTGCCAGGAACGGCAAAGCTGAGTTCTGCTTCCTCTCGCGGCTCGGTCACACACGCATACTCAACCATATCAGCTTGGGCAAAGCTTACTAACCCAGCAAGACCAGCAAGAATAGTACCAGCGAGCCGAACGGCTAGCAGCTTGCAATTACTTTTATGACCCATGCTTATTCCAGCCCAAACTTTTTCAATAAAGTACCGTCTGCAAGACCAACACCTATAATTGCCTTCTGCAGATTAACTCGACTCTGCAGATCGATTTCCAGGGTTTGGTTGATGCGCTCTTCTAAATCAAGAACATCACGACTGTTACTCTTGCCTGCTGCATACCTGGCAATTTCCACCTCTAACAATCTAGCGTTATTACCGACCACTCGCTCTAATTCAGCTACCTGCATAAAAGACGTCTTCAGATTATTGAGCGCTGTATCAACGCTGCTATTTATCTGCGCCTCAGTGGCCTGTATTTCGAGAAGTGCTTGGTGCTTTCGTAAGGTAGCACCCGCCAATTCACCCTTCGCCCGTTTGTTCCCCAACAGCGGTACCCTGAACTCAAGCCCGACATACATAGTCTTATGATCCTCTGTTCGAAGATTCTTCCAAGCGGACTCTACATCCTTGTCCAAACCGTTGAGACCATAGCTGGCAACCAGGTCTAGTTGTGGTAGTTTGTTATTTCTTGCAAAAGCGATTTTGACATCTTCCTTGTCAGCACGTACCAAACTGGCTATATATTCAGGGCGCCAGGCGAAGGCGTCACTCAGCATTCTAAGTCGTGGTGGAACATATTGTATCGGCGACAGTTCACTATCCAGATCGACTGCCAGGTTACTAGAGTCTGAAGGATCCGTGACAAAACTCTTGAGCCTATTTTTAGCCTGAACGAGATCTTGCTCAGCCGCATATTTCTGGACTCGACGCTGAGCGACTACCGACTCAGAATTCATAACTTGTATTTCTGAGCTCTTCCCTAACCGACTGCGCTGCTTTTCATCATTTAAAATAGATTCAACGATTGCCAATGAGCGCTGACGCAATTCCAGCTTCTTTTCTGCCATGTACAGATCCCAATACGCTACACCTGCATTAGATACTGATTCAAACAGGGCAAGACGATAGGTTTGTCGCGCAATCTCTGCATCTTTGACCGCTACTGTAATCGGCGCACCGACGACATTTTTCCCGCCAGCGCCTTTTAATAAGGGCTGCGTCACCGACAAACCCAAATAGGACTTATTTTCCTGGCCTCTTATCGGCTCAGGCTGAATATTGTTATCCAAGTCCCTATTCGTAAAAGCTAATTTAATCTTGCCACCGGTAGGCACGGTGGCTTCCACTCCAAAACTATAATCTTCATTTTTTTCAATAAACTCAGGAGAAAATGACCGCCGGAACTCCTCCTCTGTCGTGTTAGGAATGTTACTGTCTGTTACTCGGTAGCTGCCGGTAAGCTCAGGCTCATAAACACCTCTGGCGCTGTAGGCTGCAGACTCAGCTATTGCCCATTCCATTCGCTGAAACTCAATACGATCATTTGACCTAGCCACCAACCGCACATAGTGATTGAGAGAAACCTGTTCGCCACTTAATAGCACTGGCTCTTGATAGTACCTCGAGGTTTTTGTCAGAGAGTCGGTAGTTAACGAGTGTATTTTTCCAGTTCCATAGACGTCGAGCCAAGCTCCTGAGGCTCGCGCATACTCTTCTCGGCGCGCCTTCTTAGAATCGTCATCTATTCTAAAATACTCTAGTATCGCTGAAAGAACCCTGCCACTCCCTGCAGGATCCTTGTCGACTTGAGACTTTAATTGTGCGCGAGCGTCTACAACCGCTTTCTCGGCAGTCGATTCTAGCGCCATAGAGTCAACAACGGTTTTGTTTGGCTTAGGTACAGATTGATTGAACTTAAAGAAGTCAAAGAACGATCGCCTGCTTTTATTTGCCGCGACATCTTCTTTTGCAGCTAAAACAACATCCAGTGCCTCACTAGCCTCTGCTGCTGATTGTGTCAAACGGGGTTCATCCTCAACCGCAGCATGAATACTCATGCTTAGTAGCAGGGCGAAAACTCCAACGAAACCTGAGTTCCAACTTTTTAATTGATTCATCTGCAACTTCCCGAATTACTCAACTGGGTCTGGTTCGTAGTTCTTACAAACTAACTTTGCCTGTCGACGTTAATAAAATGTCTTACGTATCGCTACCACTAGATAACTCTTCCTGGCTGACGAAATACACCTTATTCAAATAAACGCCTTCACCATTAGTCGTCAATATCAGCATGCTATCTCGAAGTTCCTCTGTTGCCGGTGTAGGCGGATCAGCCTCTGGGTTAGCAGCCACATCAACCAACTCTTGATTGATAATTGCGTATCCCGTGTATGCCGGCGGTTTGGTCCCTCCTGCGGAAAGGCCCCCTCCTATCTCCAGGGTAATCGGGTAAGCATTACGTTGATTAACAGATTCCTGAATTGTGCCGGTAATTTGCGAGAGAGAAGACAGGATAACGCCATCAACCGAGGCGGTCCTGGGAATAAAATCTGGGATTGGGCTTAATCCTACCGGGGTCAAAACCAACTCAGCTTGGTTGTTTATCAGATAGTCATCCACGCCATCTAAAGCACTCACTCGAACTTCAAGGTCGAAATTACCGTAGGTTTTTACACCGGCAGAAATAATCATGGAGGCAGCTTGACCCGGTGCGACAGTCACCAGCCACATTTCGGTTTTGGCATCGAAACTGCCATCACCTTCAAATCCGCGGTAACCCAAACCGTCAGGAATACTCCATTGAACCTGCGTAATTACCGCATCTGCGGACGGGTTGCTAACCGAACCCGTGAGCTTTATTAGATCACCTACCATTGGCGAGAGGTTGTCAACATCAACTTCGATACTTAGATCAACGTCTCGAACACCGAAACTCAACTTGACCTGGGCTGTATCATTCGCATCCACTCCACTTGAGACGGTATAACTGAAGGAGTCTACGCCGGAAGGCATACCCGTTGGTGCCAGGTAAAGCAGGAAGTCATCGGAACCATCATCAGGAGTACCTGCATCATCGTTGGTGATCACACCCCCTTTTAGGGAGGTAAAATCAAAGGCTGATATACTAAGAGGATCACCATCCGGATCTCTGTCGTTGGCAAGGACGGGAATTGGTGTCGTAGAATTCAGTGCAACCGAAAGATAATCGTCGGCAGCAATCGGCGGGCTGTTGTCGCTAAAAGTAAAAAAGGTGATGTTACCTTCGTCTTGATTAATCCAGGAGCCAAGAATTCTCTCCAGCGGCGAAGGTTCAAAATAGAGGAGAGTCGCCTCCACGACCAGATTTCGTTCAATACCCGTATCCGTTTGCAACCAGGTAAAATCTAAATGCCGATCCGTTTTATAGGTTCCCCTAACCTCAACGTTACCGATGAGTTCAGAGTCTTCACCCAGATCATAGCCCACTCCAGAACCGGTCAGTTCAACACTGACCCGATTAAAAGTACCTTGACTGGAAAAAGTGCCGTACAGGAGGAAATAATTGGACTGATCGAGTAACAGGAGGACTTCCGTACCATTAAGATTACCAAAAAAAATACCATTATCTACGAAGCCTTTATCGGAGATAACGGTCGGCGTTGCGTTTAGCGAGGGCTCTACGCTACTTGAGGAAGCTGAACCGCCACCCCCGCAGGCTACCAGCAAGGTCGCCAAACATAAGAAGGAAAGAATCTTCTCGAGGGCTCGGCCTTGCTGACGATAATTCATACCCACGGAATTACTTATTTTCAACACCCTTACCACAACGACTACCCACCTAAAAAACCCACCTAAAAAACCCACCTAAAAAAACCACCTAAAAAAACCACACAGTTATGTGTGCATGTGATTAGCACTTTGATCGCATCCCTAACGCGCGTGACTGCCGTAAAATAATGCCCTTATTGGTCCAGCGACTGAGCACTCAACTCGACGCTGACGATTCTAACCAATAACGCCGCGATAAGTCATCAATGGATCCGGTTATCGAAACCAAAAACGATTAATAACTGGCAATTTCAAAATGGAATCACGACCTGCTTTATTATTGTTGACGTTGACCGCCTGGTTAGTCGACCTATGATAGGTTAACTGAAATGGCTGCCGATAACCTCAGCCGCTCGCCACTGTCCTGCTTGCACCTGACGGCGCCAAACAAAGCGCAGTTTTGTTACGCGCATTGTTGACGTACCGAGAAACCGGGGTTAGTTGCAGCGGAACCTTCACGCGTGGCGAGAGCAGACCCTGCAGATTCTGCGCCTGAGCCGAGCCGTCCAACCACACATCAACTTCTGCCTGAGACAAATGGACCGGGATTCGTGAATGCAACGCTTGCATTGATGGGGGTGCTGCTGCTGTGACAATCGTACAGCTCAGGATCTGCTGCCCCGCCTTGCTCCAGAGATCCCAGAGGCCGGCAAGGGCGAGACCAGACGACTCGGCGGCCTGAACATAATAAGGCTGCTTCTGGCCGTCCAGCGTTTGCCACTCAAAATAGCCAGACACTGGGATGATGCAACGCCGGGTTTTAAAGACATCTCGAAACGCTGGACTGGTTGACAGCGTTTCTGACCTGGCATTAAACATGCTGAACTGAGTACTGGGCGCCTTCGCCCAACTGGGCACCAGCCACCAGCGCATGGTCGTCAAGGTTCGAGCACCAGCAGTGGCACGAACCACTGGAATTTGGGCCGTGGGGGCAATGTTATATTCAGTCGTCAGTCCTGAAATCGCCGGCTCTTCAGTTGAGAGATGGGCCGGCGTCAGGTCAACCTGAAGAAGGTCCTGAATAAAGACCACCAACGGCGCACTGATCACATTCAAGCGACCACACATAACGCGCTCCTGCGGGGTTGCCCTTTTCTCTCAGCAAGTCCGGCGTTGGCAGCGGACCTGCCCTTTGCATCAGCGCGTAGACAGCTCATTGACGATCGCCATTTCTTCATCACTGAGACGCCAGGATGCCGCCGCTGCATTTTGCTCAACTTGCGAGGGACTCGTAGCACCCGCAATAACGCTCGAAATATAGGGTTTCGTCGCCAGCCAACTCATGGCCAGCTCAAGCAGGCTATGGCCACTGTCTCGCGCAAAATCGGTTAATTTCTCAACGATGGCAAAATTCTGCTCTGACAGTGCCGCTGCGCCCCGTTCACCCCAGGCTGCCAGGCGGGTGCCCTGCGGCGCTGCTTCGCCGCGCTGATATTTTCCCGTGAGCAAGCCGCTGGCAAGCGGGAAATAGGGCAGTATGCCGATCCCAAAGTGTTTTGCCGCCGGGACGACATCCTTTTCTATTCTTCGATCTATCAGACTGTAGTGATTTTGTGCTGTCACAAATCGATTCAAACCCTGATGACGCGCTGTCCAGTCAGCGTCCGCCAACTGCCAGCCGTTGAAATTCGAGTGCCCGATATACCGGACCTTACCGCTTCGAATCAGGTCATCCAGGGCTCTCAGTGTTTCCTCAATGGGCGTTTGACCATCAGGCACATGCTGCTGATACAGATCGATATAGTCGGTGCCCAGGCGTTTGAGGCTGGCTTCCACCGCATTCATGATGTAGCGCCGAGAAGCGCCGCGCATCAAGTCGCCTGCGCCCATTGGATTGGCGAACTTGCTGGCAATAATCAGACTTGACCTATCCTTACCCTGCATGGCCTGACCCAGGTATGTTTCGGACAGACCGTTCGGTCCATAAATATCCGCGCTATCGAAAAAGTTGATGCCCACATCCAGCGCTGCATCAACCACAGCCGCTGTCGCCACCGCATCGCAACGTCGGCCAAAGTTATTGCAACCAATGCCCACAACCGACACTTTCAACCCGGTGGCACCCAGATTTCGATATTCCATAGATTCCTCTTCTCTGCTAGCAAGGCTAGTGCGCTGCTGTTAATGGGAGTGTGCTGACAAAATTAGCAAATATTAAGCTGTACAGATACTTGTAGTCTTGTATTAGTCCATATGATCAGTTAATTTTCTGCCTTCGCGCCGCGCAATCGATCAAAAGCCCAGCTTCTGGGCTTTTTTTTTTGACATTAGAGTAGTCATGAGACATCTACCGAACTTACAGTGCCTTGACAGCGCCGAAATCCGGACGATTTTATCCAAAGCAGCAGAAATAAAGGCGGATCCAGCCAGATTCGATAAGCTGCTGCATCGTAAGTCCATGGCCATGCTGTTCCAGAAGACCAGCACTCGCACTCGCGTGTCTTTTGAGGTTGCGATGACTGAACTGGGCGGCCACGCCATTTATATCGACTGGTCCACCTCGAATTTCATTCTCTCTGGTATCGAGCATGAGACCGCCTACTTGTCGCGTAATGTCAGTTGCATCATGGCCCGTCTCTATAGGCACAGCGACTTGCAGAAGATCATCAGTGCAAGCCGGGTTCCCGTCATCAATGGCTGCGACGAGTTGTACCACCCCTGCCAAGCGCTGACAGACGTATTGACCATGCAGGAACACTTTGCTGGCGATCTGCAGGACGCTCATCTGGTTTTTGTTGGGGTTCGAAACAATGTCTGCAATTCTCTGATTACTATCTGCGATAAACTGGGCATCAGGATGACGATCGCGTCACCCTCGATACAGAATAATGTGGGGACCGCAGACGTTGAGGTACAGCAAATCCTCAGTTCGTCACAACGGATCAAGCACACCACGGACCCCCGTGAGGCCGTGGTGGATGCAGATTTCGTCTACACTGATACCTGGATCGACATGCAGTATTTTAACAACCCTGATCACCAAGAAGAGAACGACGCTAAGCTTGCCTTGATGCGCCCCTATCAATTGAACGCAGAACTGCTCAAGGGTATCGATTGCAAGATCATGCACGATATGCCGATTCACGATGGATTTGAGATCACCGCTGAATTGACCCGCGACCCGCGCGCTATCATGTATGAACAGGCTGAGAACCGCCTGCATGCGCAGAAAGGTCTCCTCTGGTGGCTCTATCAGGAAGCCGGCAATCTCAGCTAACTGGCTGCGACTGACCATCGACTTGCAGCACCTGGCCGCCAGGCTCAGCCGCTAACTGACGGCCTTGCTGGGGCGTAATCGATCAGCCAACAACTCTACCCAGTGAACAACCGGTACATCAGTCCCCGTCTGCAGGTGCAGCTGACAGCCAACGTTGGCTGTGGCAATGAATTCCGCGTTCTCCTGAAGAAGACTCTCGACTTTGTTTTGAAGCAGGCGCTGGGCAATCTCTGACTGCAGAATTGAGTAGGTGCCTGCCGAGCCACAGCAGAGGTGGGCGTTTTGCACACTACAGAGCTGAAATCCCGCGCTGCGCAAAATCCGCTCGACCAGCCCCGTGATCTTCTGACCGTGTTGCAGCGTGCAGGGCGAGTGAAATGCGACTCGAGTGGGCAAACAATCAAAGGTATGGGCCGCAAGTAGTTCGCTAACATCTACCAGCTTGGCAATAACCGCCTCGGCCTTGCGACGGTATTCAAGATCGTCTTTGAGAATTTCAGGATAGTCTTTGAGCGTCACACCACAGCCGCTGGCCGTTGATACAATCGAGTCGACCATAGCTAAACGCGGATAAATCTGGTCAATCAGGCGCCGCATCCGCTGCCGCCCTGCTGCGTGAGCGCCCAGATGGTAATCCAGAGAACCACAGCAGGATTCAATACTCATTGTCTCAACCAGCACGTCTTGAGTTGCCAGCAATTTTGTCAGCGCCTGATTAACCTGGGGCGTTGCAATTCTCTGAACACAACCCTGCAGCAACAACACGCTGCCCGAAGGCTTCGAGATGGCAGGTATGGCATAGGTCTTTCGCGACAAACGCGGCAGATGCCGCGCCAGGCTTGCCGGCATGAGAGGTCGAAAATATTGACCGAATCGCAGCACAGGTCCCATCAAATCCGGATTTGGTACAAAAAATCGCAATAGCCCTACGACCAGTGCACGAAGGGGCTTGGTTTTAACCGGCTGCGCCGCTATCAGCCCCTTGCCTATATCCAGCAGTCGCCCATAGCGGACGCCAGATGGACAGGTCGTTTCGCAGGCTCGACAGGTCAGACACCGATCCAGGTGATCCACCGATTCAGTAGAAATCTGATTGTCTTCCAGCAGATTTTTAATCAGATAGATCCTGCCTCGAGGACCATCCAGCTCATCGCCCAGCAGTTGGTAGGTTGGACAGGTGGCCGTACAAAACCCGCAATGTACGCAACTTCGCAGAATGTCGTCGGCTTCGCGGACTTCAGGTCGATGGCTGAGCGCCGAATGAATATGAGTTTGCATTAAATGTCCCGGAAAAGCCGCCCTGGATTGAATATTCTCTGAGGGTCAAACTGTTGCTTAAGACGCCTATGAATGCCCTCTACAACAGCCGTCAATGGCTGAAATCTGGGTAGCGAGGACTCAGGTGAGGCTCGAAACAAGGTGGCATGTCCTGCTTCGAGATGCAATCTGGGATCAAAATCAGGATCCAGTAACCAGCGCTGACCACCATACCACTCAAGCAAACTGCTTTGCTGTAATAGTGTCGGCGAGCCTGGCTCAACTGAGATTCGCCAGATATTTCCAGCCTGCTCAAACTCGTCGATACGGTGATCGCGGATTTGCGCCCATATGTTCGAGGACGTGACATCACCACCCATTTTTTGTTGCGCCGCTTCAACCCCGGCCTGGGACCCGGAAAACCGCAGATAGCTGACACCCGCCAGCCAAGCCGATGCCGAACAAGGCAGCGCCGTTCGCGCCAGTTGCAGGAACCGCGCATGGGCCATTTCCACCGTCTCGACTCGCGCTAAAGTGACTTCCGCCTCCGGCAAAGGTAATACCTTGATACTCACATCTGTTATCAGCCCAAGGGTGCCCAGGCTACCGGCCATCAAACGAGAGACGTCATACCCCGCCACATTTTTCATCACTCGACCGCCAAAGTTCAGCGCCTTGCCAGCGCTGTTGATCATACCGACCCCCAATACGAGATCCCTGACGGCACCATAGGCGACTCGCCCCGGACCCGACAGACCTGCCGCAACAGCGCCACCTATCGTGGCATTGCCACCATAGGATGGCGGATCACAGGGCCAGTACTGCCGTTGCTCGGCAAGCGCGGCATTCACCGATGCCAACTGGGTGCCGGCACGAACGGTCATCACGAGTTCGGTCGGTGCATAATCGATGACCCCTTCATAGCCCTGCGTGTTGAGCTGCTGATCACAGGTGACACTTTCACCTAAAAAATCCTTACTGCCGGCACCACGAATGCACAGCGACGTACCGGCAGCCAGTGCGGTTTCAATCTGAGCCTGCCAATCCTTCAGGGTGCTATCGACGACCACTAAAAACGCTCCAGTTCTGGATATTTTTCCTGGCCGCGATGCACATGCATCGCGCCAAACTCAGCACAACGTTGCAGCGTTGGCACGGCTTTGCCGGGATTTAGCCCACCTTGTTGATCGAATGCGGCTTTAACACCATGAAAAACTGCCAGCTCATCGTGAGTAAACTGGATGCACATCTCGTCGATCTTCTCAACGCCGACACCATGTTCACCGGTGATGGTTCCCCCTCGCTCGATACACAACCGTAAAATGTCAGCACCAAACGCCTCGGCGCCCTGCAGCTGCCCTGGCTGGTTTGCATCATAAAGTATCAGCGGATGCAGATTGCCATCGCCCGCATGAAACACATTCGCGACTGGCAGGCCGTGCACCTTTGAGAGCTCAGCGATACTTGCCAGGACGCTGGCCAATTCGCGACGGGGAATCGTACCGTCCATACAATAATAGTCCGGCGCCAGTCGGCCGACCGCCGGAAATGCCGCCTTGCGACCCAGCCAGAGCCTTTGTCGCTCTGCGGCATCCCTGGCGGCTCGAATCTGCACGGCGCCAGCCGTCTCCAATACTTGCCGCAGCAATTGCTGCTGTTGTTCGATCTCGGCCTCGGTACCATCCAGCTCGCAGATGAGAATGGCTGCGGCATCAAGGGGATATTCGGCATGCACAAACGCCTCTGCCGCCTGAATAGCAAGTTGATCCATCATCTCAAGGCCCGCGGGAATAAGACCCCTGTCGATGATTCGGCTAACGGCATCGGCAGCCTGACTCACATGACTGAAGGCTGCCATCAATACCGCTATTTCTGCAGGTATGGGTAAGAGCTTGACGGTGACTTCAACGACGATACCCAACATACCTTCAGATCCATGCATCAGCGCCAGCAGGTCGTAGCCCGCTGAATCAAACGCCTCGCTACCCAACTCATAGCGCTCGCCCTGCGGCGAGACCATTACCAGCTTGCGGACATTGTGCACCGTCAGACCATATTTAAGACAATGCACGCCACCGGAGTTCTCGGCGACATTACCACCAATTGTGCAGGCAATCTGCGAAGATGGGTCTGGTGCATAGAACAAACCCAGCGGCCGTACCTGCTCGGAAATCGCAAGGTTGGTCACCCCAGGCTCGACCCTCGCCAGTTGATTCACTGGATCCACCGCGAGAATCCGATTGAACCGCGCCAGGCTCAGCAATACACCCTCGGCATGGGGCATGGCACCGCCGGACAAACCAGTTCCTGCACCTCTGGCAACAACGGGTATCTGATGGGCGTGACACAGTTGCATAATCAATTGAACCTGTTCAATGGTCGAGGGTAGCAGCACCAACCAGGGCAGCTGCTTTTTCGCCGTTAGCCCGTCTGATTCGTAGACTCGCATTCGAGCCTGATCCGCTACACTGTGACCCTCACAGATAGCTTGGAGCCGCATTTTCAGTTGCTCTCTGCTCAATAGTTTCGCCACCGGCGCTCCAGGAATCGTCATCTGAGTTTGAAACCAGATTATACGGGACATTTCTTGTATAATCGCGGCTTTAGTCAAAGCTAGCGCGGAGCAGAGATGGCAATTAGCACCACTGAAGAGATCCTTGACGATTTCCGCCAAGGCAAGATGGTCCTGATCATGGATGATGAAGACCGCGAAAATGAAGGCGACCTGATCATTGCCGCTGAGGTTGTCACCCCTGCACACATCACGCTTATGGCCCGTGAAGCCTGCGGTTTGATTTGCCTGACAGTGACAGAAGCGCGCGGCCGACAGTTAAATTTGCCCTTAATGGTAGACACCAACAAGTCACTCCACGAGACCAACTTTACTGTCTCTATCGAATCCGCCCAAGGTATCACGACCGGCATCTCCGCCGCCGATCGAGCACACACGATTCGTACGGCGGTCGCCAAGCATGCAGTACCAGAAGATCTGGTCATGCCTGGGCACATTTTCCCTTTAATCGCCAAACCTGGCGGGGTTTTGACCCGTGCCGGACATACCGAAGCCGGCTGTGACCTGGCACGGATGGCCGGCTATGAGCCAGCCGCGGTGATCGTCGAGGTGATGAATGAAGACGGTACCATGGCTAAACGCCCGGAACTGGAGAAGTTCGCAGAAAAACATGGCATCAAACTCGGTACCATTGCCGATTTGATTCAATATCGCACCATCAACGATAAAACTATCAGCCTGGTAAGAGAGCAGCCGATCTCAACCGCCGAAGGCGATTTTATCTTGCGGACCTACACGGACAGCATCTCTGACGGCATCCACTACGCCCTGGTCATGGGCGAAATTACAGCAGACGAACCCTGTATCGTTCGAGTCCAGACCATCAATGCGCTGCGGGATATATTGGGTACCGTCCGCCCGGGTGTCAAAAAATCCTGGTCGCTGGCCGAGTCTATGGCCCGCATTGCCGCCGAGGGTAAAGGTGTCGTAGTTATCGTTGATCAGCAGTATTCCAAGGCAGAGGAGCTGGCGCAGGTCAATGCCTACCCAGAGATGCCTCCGCTTCAGCGGGTCAATACGGAATCCGGTGTATATCGAGTTATCGGCACTGGCTCGCAGATTTTACGAGAAATCGGCGTCGGCAAAATGCGAGTTCTGAGCGCACCAACCCGCTACAATGCGATCTCGGGCTTTCAGCTCGAAATCGTTGAATTTCTGGAAAACGAAGCTTGAGGATCGAGTTAGAGGCCGACCCAGTACCCATCGTTAAAATTATTGGGGCGAGGGTCAGTCGAGCCTTAACTCAGGCGACCGTTCAGCGCACCGTCGCTGGCCTTGAAGGCTGCTTCTCCCTGCAGTCAACGACAGACGCTCAGTGTCTGACGATTCACCTGAGTCCTGAGAAAATCTATCTGTGCCGAGGCATCGACAAGAATGCTCGCCTGCTGATCCATCTGGACTTCAATACGAACCAGCCACCCCGTATCGAACGTCTCTGGCGTCATCCGTGGTTTGCCTTTCGAGTGAGCAAACTACTGCAGCCGAGGCTGTTGAACTGGTCTGTCGCGGCGCGAAATTTCTGGCAAATGACCCAGCACGTGGCGGGCATGCCGAGCCGCCTGATACTGGTCTGCTCTGACACTGCGGAGGTGCTCATACTTGAACGAGACCTGATACAGCAGATGCCATTGGCCGCCCTCGAAGAAGACTTTTCGAATGACGATGCGTCTATGACAGTCCATGGCAGCGCCTTGACCCTAAGTCAGTTGTTTAGCGGTGAAAAGGTCCTGCTTGAGAGTGCCATCAAGGGTGAAATCAAAATTCTCAGCAATCTTAAACATGCAGCTGTGCTTACGGGGCTCACCCTTCAGCAGCTCCTCGGCGAACTCAAAGCACCTGAAGCTGCAAGCACTCCTGAAGGGCAAATCCCATGATCACGCGAGAAAACCTGCCGGACTGGCTGGATCGACACCATGTGGATATCGTTCGCACCTGGGGCACAACCCTCGACGGTCTCGGTGTCGGCAAGTACCTGCATCGAGATAAATTCGAGAAGTCTCTGCCGTCTGGCCACGGCATCTCCGACCTGGTAATGGCCGCGGATATCAATGGCGCCGCCCATCTGACGCACTGGCATCACCAGCGCAGCCCCAATTTTGGCGATATACAGCTTCGACCCGACCTTGGCACTTTAATCTCTGACGGCACCAATCCGGCCCTGGGCCATTGTATCGGCAATTTCACTCAACTCGATGGCACGCCACTCCGCCTGTGCCCGCGAACCCTGCTCCAGCGCCTGGTCCAGGAAGTGGCCGACCTTGGCTACGCCATCAAAGCAACCTATGAACTTGAGTTTTTTCTGTTCAAGGACAGCTATGCCGACCTGCAACACAAAGGTTATCAGCAAATGGAGCTGGTTGGCGCCGGCAGCAACGCCAATGCTTACCTGATCCGCAATGCCTACCATGCCACCGAGTTTATGACCGAGGTCATCAAGCGTATGGATTGGAAAGGTCTGAAATGGGAGGCCTGGAATGATGAAGCTGGAAAGGGTCAGATTGAATTGAACCTGGTACCCACTGATCCAGTAACTGCCGCAGATAATGTGATTCGAACCAAGCAGATACTGTACGAGGTTGCCGTCGACCTGCAAATGGCCGTGACTTTTATGGCAAAACCCACCGCGAGTTATGGTTCTGGCATGCACATTCACCATTCACTGCAGGATAGTCGAGGACAGTCCGCTTTCTTTGACCCAGCCGCACCTGAACAGCGCTCTACTCTGATGCGCCAGTGGCTTGGCGGGCTGATGGCAACTCTGCCGGCGGCCGTGTCATTCCTTTGTCCAACGGTCAATTCCTATCGACGTTTCACCGATTTCAGCGCCGTGCCCATGACCGCTTGCTGGGGCGAGGACAATCGATCTGCGGCGTTGCGCCTGATCAGCGGCAGTCCAACCTTGAGCCGCATTGAAAATCGCGTGGGCGCGGCCGACCTGAACCCTTATCTTGGCCTGAGTGTCATTCTTGCCGGTGGTCTAGCCGGTATTAAAAACCAACTGCAGCCACCGCCAGAGTTTTCACGGCTGGCCTGGGGCTTACCCGATAGCTTCGATAAGTTGCCGACGACCCTCTCCCAGGCAGCGGCCACGTTAAAGGCAGACACTCTGCTGGCAGATATCATTGGCGAAGACATCATCGAGAACTGGCTGCACACCCGTGACAGCGAGTGGCTGAGTTTTCATACCGGTGGCGGCGACCCTCAGTCGCGCCTCGTCTCAGACTGGGAATACCGACGCTATTTTGAGCTGATCTAGCTGTCTCGGATCACCAAGGCACCACCATTGCGGCAGGCCCCGCTCCGGCATCGAAGGTTACTCAGCGCAGCCCTCAAGCGGCTTTCAAGCAGGCGGCTTTCACGCAGGCGCCATTCAAGGTACCACTCGAGCGGCGGTAAAATCTGGATCTGCACCCAGAACCTGGCGCACAACACCCCGCAGATTTGAATGCTGCAGGTAAGCTGATCCGGTTTCCGCCATGGGGATGAGTGGCACGTCTGTGGCGATTAAAGATTGCAAACGGGCGGCTGCCGCCATTCGCTCAACTGGATCAGCAGCTCGCTGAAGCACATTCAACCACTCATCATACACCGGACTTGCGTAGTGACCTCGGTTGTTCGCGTTCCAGCTGGCCAACAGATCCGCATAGGTCACGACATCATTGAAGTCTGGATACCAGCTCGACAGAGCCATATCAAAATCGCCGCTCTCCGCTTTCATCAGGTATTGCTTGAAGGTTTGCTGGTCGACCTTGATAACGAGCCCCAGCGTCTGCCCCATGATGCCCTGTAAATATTCTGCAATTTTGGCGCCTGTTGGCGAGGCGACGGTCAACAGCGTCAAAGGCGGAATTTCACCATAGCTTTTCTCAACCTCGGCGACCAGTTCACGAGCAAGCGTCCTATTGACCCGCTGCTTGGGTAGCGGATGCTCGAGGGTAAACGCATCCTCGGCACCGGGCAGCCAACTCGGAAAAAAACTGTACGCCGGCTTATAGCCCGGTATGCCGATCACCTTGTTAACAAATTCATCCGAGTCAAAAATTAACTGTATCGCTCGACGCAGTTTTAATTCCGCCATTGGCCGCTCGTCGCCGACATTGAATCGCAAATATGACATGCCGCCGGAGGCAAATGTTCTAAGTCGCATACCCTGACTGGCGGCATCTGCAACCGTCTCAGCGCCTAGTCGAGCCAGGGCGATACGGCCATCGCGAAACAGATTCAGGCGAGTGCGATTGTCCTCAGTGATGTAATCTATATTGATGCCATTGAGGGTAATTGCCGATCGGTTCCAATAATCGCCATTCTTCACGAGCCGCAGTGCCGCGCCATGGGTCCAGGACTCGATCACAAATGGCCCGTTATACAGCAGATTCGCGGCCTCCGCGGCATAGGCTTCACCCTGCTGCTCACGAAATGTCTGCTTTATCGGAAAGAATGCCGCGTGGGCCATCAAGCTGACACAATAGCCGCAGGGACGCTCCAGCGAAACTCGAAGTGAGTAAGGGGTCAGTGCCTCGATACCCAACGCTCTAACGGGCAGCTCACCCCGTTGAATCAGTTCGGCGTTTTTGATCGGAAACATAATTGAGGCATAAGCCGCTGCAGTGGCAGGATCAACCAAGCGGCGCCAGGCGTAAACAAAATCCTCCGCCGTGACTTGACTACCGTCGCTCCAACGCGCCTCCTCGCGCAGGGTAAAGTCGATGCTGGTGTCGCTGACGACCCAGCTGCTGGCCACGCCAGGAGCCAGTTGGCCGCGACGATCGTAGCGGACCAATCCCTCCTGAGTGTGACCTATGACAAAAAAGCTCACGGTATCGGTGGTTCTTACCGAGTCCAGGTTCGGTGGCTCCTGGGTTAGCGCGATGGTGATCGTCTGAGTCGCAAGATCCACCGCAGTTGCCTGAGAGATCAAGGGCAGTAGTCCGAAAAACAGGGCCATCAGCAGGCGTGGGCAAAGACTTGTGACTGGCTGCAGATCTAATCGCATTCTGGACGGCTCATGGTTCGATTCAGCGATCGAGTCTGACAGAACCGGAATTGCGATGAAACTGTATTTCGACTTGGGGTAGATTTTCGCTACACTGAGGCGGAATCTGGACCAGCCGCCAAAAAGCGCACTTGGCACCGAACAAACTGACGTGAGTTTTTGATCATGGCCGACCCTCGAACCCTGGTGATAACGCACCCGGATTGTCTGCAACATGCCAAGCCGGGTCATCCCGAGTGCCCTGCTCGCCTGAAATCCATCATGGCGGCGATCAACGCCCATCCCAGCACTTCTGCGATCGAACAACGACTCGCCCCCGCTGCGACAGATAGCCAGTTGAGCCGGGTACATCCACTCAGTTTGATCGACCAGCTGACAGCCTTGGAGCCCGTCAAGGGTACTCAGATGGCAGACTCGGATACCTATTTGAGTCGTGGCAGCCTGCGCGCGGCCAGGCTCGCTGCTGGCGCATGTCTGGAAGCCACACAACTGGTGCTAAGCGGTGAAAAAGACCGGGTTTTTTGCGCCGTTCGGCCACCGGGACATCACGCCGAAATCGACGCGGCCATGGGTTTTTGTCTGTTCAATAATGTTGCCTTAGGTGCGGTGGCGGCACTTGCGCACCCATCAGTAGAACGCGTGGCAATTCTCGATTTTGACGTGCATCACTGCAACGGTACGGTCGACATCTTCAAAGAGGATGATCGCGTCCTGGTCTGTTCAAGTTTTCAAGCAGACTACTATCCACATCGTTACCTGGACTATGAGAACGCCCATATCGTTGCGACGCCCCTCGCCGCCGGAACCCGCAGCCTTGAGTTTCGCCAGTTAATCGAGCAGCAATGGCCAGCTGCCATTAACCAACACCAACCCGATCTGATTTTTATCTCTGCCGGATTTGATGCCCATAAAGACGACCCCCTAGCCCAGCTAGAACTGGAAGTTGATGACTATCGTTGGATCACGCAGCTGATCGTCGATCTGGCAAAAATGCACTGTAATGGGCGCATCATCTCGACGCTGGAGGGTGGCTATCAGCTTGAGGCTCTCGGCGAATGTGCCCGTATGCACCTGGAAACCCTGCTTCAGCCCTGAAACATAACCCTGAAACACAATCCTGAAACATAATCCTGAAACATAATCCTGAAACATAATCCTGAAACATAACCCTGAAACATAAGCTGCGGCTTCCTGGCGCAGCTAAGCGCTAACGGGCCGGCAAGTAATCCGCCAGATTGATATCGTCCATTTGCTCGAGCAAGAGGAATTGATCGGCATAAGCCCGATAAACACCTGACTCGAGAAAGAGCCTGAATAGCTCGCCATCAAGATGCTGGTTCTGAACCATCTGCGCCATGATCTTCATGCTCTCGCTCAGGGTCTTTGGCTGCTTGTAGGGTCTATCCGCAGCCGTCAACGCTTCAAAGACATCGGCGATTGCCATGATCCGTGCAGGCACAGACATGTCCTCGCCCTTGAGTTTTTTTGGATAACCAGTGCCATCCATTTTTTCGTGGTGCCCACCGGCAATTTCCGGCACTCTCGCCATATGCTGCGGAAACGGCAGGTTTTCCAGCATCACGATGGTTTGCACTATGTGATCATTAATCTTAAAGCGCTCTTCCGCTGTTAGGGTACCACGGGCAGTACTTAGGTTATAAATCTCTCCCAGATTATATTTGTGAGGCGGTACCTCGACCTGAAAACCATAGGTGTTAAGCGGATCAGCTGAGTGGACTTGAATATCGTGGGCGATAATGTGATCGGCTCGATCAGCGAGCAGATTTTCTTGCACTGGCAGGCGAGCTTCCGGCTGCAGCGACTTACGCTTCATCTCCTCCTGCGAGATTCCCAGTCGGTCACTCAAGGTTCGAGTCCACTGAATACGGGCGATTCTGTGCAGACGCTCAACTCGGCTGGCAGCCATAAATTCACCGCCAAGATTGCACTCAGCAACAAACTCAAAATCATCGTCTAGCGCTTGCAGCCGTTGCTCTAATGCCCGCTTCAGCTCGACGCCATTCCTCGCCCCCTCAAGTAGCTGTCGCTGATACTCTATCACGGCTTCACATTTGACGACCTCGAAGCGCATGCGAATTTCATGCAAACGATCGGTGATGGTCTCAAGCTTGGTCGCCTTGTCGACAACATACTCTGGCGTCGTTACCTTGCCGCAATCGTGCAGCCATGCTGCGATATGGAGCTCGTACCACTCTTCTTCAGTCAGGCTGAAATCAGCGAAAGGCGGCTTTCGAGAATCGCACGCTGCACGTGTGAGCATTTCAGTGAGCGCCGGTACTCGCTGGCAATGTCCCCCTGTGTAAGGCGACTTGGCATCTACGGCACTGGCCATCAACTCGATAAAGGACTCCAGTAGATGTTTTTGTGATTCAATCAGATTCTGGTTTTCCAGCGCCACCGCAGCCTGCGAGGCGAGCGCCTCAATCAGCGGCTCTATGTCTGGATTAAACGGCACCACAGCACCTGTTCTGGAGTCCGTCGCATTCAGCAACTGCAGCACACCGATCACATAGTTTTGCCGATTTTTTAATGGGATGGTGAGAAACGAAGTGGATCGATAGCCTGTCACGGCATCAAACTTTTTGGCACCAGCAAAGTCAAATTCAGTCGAGTCATAGGCATCATGCACATTGATCGTTTTACCGGTGAGCGCAGCATCCGTCACAATATTTTGATGATTTGCTTCGCGTTTACCGTCCGCGCTCGAGAGATACATGTCGACCGGCGGCAGCGTCACCGCCACACCAGTCGTGCCGCCCTGCGCCACCCCAAGGGAGTCGGTTCTGAGGATCCTGAACTCTAGCTGGTCCTGTTTGGTGCGAATGTACAGGGTACCGGCATCTGCATGGCCGATACTCATGGCTTCCAGGAGAATGGTTTCCATCAGTCGAGCCGGATTCTTCTCGGCAGAAAGCGCAATACCAATATCTATGAGACGCTTAAAAGAGGCCTGTTCAGAAATCATAAGTTGCTCTTCGCACCACTCATGGCATCACCCTTTTAAGAATGTACTGATCGTCGAGCCTAACATAACAGGTATTGAATCGACGCGAATCACCGACAATCGGCAAAGGGGAAGTACACTGATGGTATGTGGGCCGTGGCCGAGCAGGCGCAGCCAGCCCACCCGACTCGATTTGTAAAGGCTCACAGGCGCTAAGTAAAAGCCTTTTCCAGCGCCTGTCATCTGCTGCCCATTCTGCTATGCTCGGGTTGATTGCCAGGCGCAGCCTCGACCGAGTTCGAGCTATAGCCCTTAAAGATTAGACCTTGATGATTAGATGCTGAAGACTAGATGCTGAAGATTAACGGAACACGTTTCGGATCCATATCGAACCCTTAATGCACTTTTAATAAACCCTTACTCCACAGTGACCCAAACTATGGCCACCAAAATACCCTTTATCTATCAATACCCTTACGAATACGCCCAATTGGAGGAGCTTTCTCCGCTGATTCGCCGAGTCACTGCGCGCAATCCTAGCGGCTTTACGTTTCGCGGTACTGGCACCTATATCATCGGCCGCGGTAACGTTGCTGTCATAGATCCCGGCCCTCTGCTGGACGAACATATCGAAGCGCTGAAGACCTGCCTGAAAGGCGAGACGGTCACTCACATCCTGATTACACATACCCATTATGACCACTCGCCGGCGGCCGCTCCGCTCAAAGCCTATTGGGGAACTAAAACCTATGGGTATGGACCCCATGGTGCCGGCAAGCGCGATCAGGGCGTTTTGATTGAGGAAGGCGGAGATATGGATTTCGTGCCGGATGTTGTGATTCGCCACGGTGACATCATCAAGGGTGATGGCTGGACCGTGGAGTGTGTCTACACGCCAGGACACACCTCAAACCACGTTTGCTTTGCTCTGCTGGAGGAAAAGGCCTTGTTTACAGGCGATCACGTGATGGGTTGGTCAACCAGTGTCATAGGCCCGCCGGATGGCGACATGACCCAGTATATGCGCAGTCTGGAGTTGTTACTGAACAGGGACGATGAAGTCTACTGGCCGACTCATGGCACCAGCATCAGTAATGTGAAGGACTATGTTCACGCTTTCATCGCCCATCGCCTGGAACGGGAACAGCAGATAATCGATTGCGTCGCTCAAGGCTATTCCAAGATTCCCGATATGGTACCGGTGATGTATACCGAAACCGACCCAAGCCTTTACGGTGCGGCAGCCAGATCAGTGCTGGCAGCGATGGCACGCCTGGTGGCAAATGGCCAGGTGGTGAGCAATGAGCCAGAATTAAGCCTGACCGCAGAGTATCGTCTGGCCGACGCCTGACGGCTGAGTCAGGCATCTGTGTTCAACTCTGCTTCTTCTGCCTGAAACTGTTGCTTAAAACGGCAGCTTAAAACGGCGCTGGCAACCAGCAGCGCCCGCAGAGCTAGCCAGCATCGGTCACAGTCTGCCAGGTATTTTCCGCGCCTCTGGACACTACAAATCGGCCAATGGCCTGCTGCCAGTAACCTTCATTGCCATACTCGTCTCGCCAGCACCACAATCGACGGGTTCGCAGGTTCAAACCATGTTCCATCGTATAACCCATGGCACCATGGACCTGGTGGGCTATCTCTGTCGCGGCACCAACCGCCTCACTGATACGCGCCTTGGCGATGGCAATGTCCAACCTATTCAAGGATGCCAAGGCATCATTCAGGGAGTCTGCCGCACGCTGACAGGCTGCCACTTCGCCAGCGAGTACGGCCAGCTGCTGCTGAATAGCCTGAAACTGTGCGATCGGTCGGCCAAATTGCTGGCGTTCCGTGGCGTAGCGTACCGACTGTTCAAGAATCGAGGTCATAGCGCCAGCCATCATCACTGACCGAGTGGCGGCACCCAGGTGCAACAGCTGTGCCTCAAGGTCCTGATCTGCGGAAAAGACAACGTTTTTCGGCAACAGGCAATCGATAACCATGGCAGAACGGGGCTCGCCGGCCATGGTACGCGTGACCTGCTGTTCAATGTCGGCCAGCGGCATCAGACATAGGTACGAATGGCCAGCATCGTCACTGGCGACTACTACAAGCGTGGCGCAGTTGGTTGCAAACGGCACATCGGTAGCCAGACCCTGAAGCCGATAACCGTCTGCTTGGTGCTTAAGATTGAGGACCGAATTCGACACAGTGACAGGCCCTACTGGCATCTGCGCCCCTACCAGCTCGCACAAGCGCGCAGCCATAAAAGTCTCTGCCAATGGTACCGGCGCACCAACACTTGCTGCTTCGCGAATCACCAGCAAGGAGTCGGCAAGTTCGCCCCCTGTACCGCCAATGGCGTCGCTGATGCCCGCAAGCGTCAGACCATTATCTTCCAGGGTTTGCCACAGATCTGCGGCCCAGTCGCCAGCCTCTGACGCATCGACCACAGCATGGGTGCACTTGTCCTGCAGAATGCGCCTGACGGTATCGGTAATTAATTGTTGGTCATTCATCAGCAGCTCCTTATCGCAGTCCAAGCCCACGGGCTATCACGCCGCGCAGAATTTCCCGTGTACCACCCCGCAGCGTAAAAGAAGGCGCGTGCAGAACACATTGTTGCAGCGTGTTTTTGAAGCGGGTTGACGGGGCGACCGGCGCCAGCACACGAATCAACTCTGGCACAAGACGCTCATAAGTGTTCCCCAGGTCCTTAATCAGCGCGGCCTCGGTAATCGGCGTTTTACCTCCCTCCAGCATGGCCGCGACCGAAATCGACATCCTTCGCAGCGTAATCAGATTTGCCATTAAGCGACCAATCAGCGCAAGCTGCGCCTCACTGGGACTCGCGCCCACTTCACGAATAAACTCGACCAGGACACGAAATGCGCTGAGAAACCGTTCCGGGCCGCTGCGCTCATAGCCCAACTCGCTGACGACTTGCTCCCAGCCATTGCCCGGCGTGCCTATGACATTGGCATCCGGTATAAAGACATCATCGAAAAAGACTTGGTTGAAATCACTGTCGCCGGCTAGGTTGAGAATACCCTTGATAGTGACGTTGGGATCCTGCAGATCCACAATAAATTGGCTCAAGCCCGCATGCCGGTTGCTGGACGCAGGTTCGGTGCGCACCAGCGCTATCATGTAATGGTTCATATGGGCGCCACTCGACCAGATCTTGCTGCCGTTCAATAGCCAGCCCCCATCGACCCGGGTGGCACTGGTACGCACTGATGCCAGGTCAGATCCGGTATCTGGCTCACTCATGCCGATCGAGAAGTAGCACTCACCACGAACGATACGGGGCAGATACTCCAGCCTTTGTGCTTCCGTGCCGAATTTGAGCAGCTGCGCACCGCTCTGCCGATCCGCAATCCAGTGTGCGCCTACCGGCGCGCCCGCCGCCAGCAGCTCTTCGGTAACAACATAGCGCTCTAAAAAGGAACGCTCGGCTCCGCCATATTGTTTCGGCCAGGTCATGCCGATCCAGCCACGCTGGCCAAGACGCTGGCTGAACTCCGCAGATTCCCCGGCATTGAAGTCTGAATTACGTAAATAGTCGTCTGCCAGCTCGCCCTCGACGAAGGCTCTCACCTCGGCGCGCAGCGCTACAGAGCTCTGCGGGAGTTTTACCGGTTCAAATTGCAGCCCCTGAAACATAGATCAAATCCAGCTATTAAATCAGTCGCTAAGGTAAAGACTTCGGCTCGACAATGCAACGCAGGCAGACAGAAAAAGGCCAGCTATTGCAGGTCCTGTTCTGCGAGTCGGCAGGCGTTATCCACGTATATCATCGTTTCCGTAGGTTTCGTGAAAAAGGTCGAGCTCTGCTTCAATGTCGGCCATATTTTCCTCAAATCGCGCGAGGTGAACCAAGGCATCACCTTCATTCACCAGCGGAATTCTCGACTGACCAATGACTATACCGTCAAACGGACACACCAATCGTGTGTTGATACCGCTGAATATGTTCGTTGGGTCTGACACAGTGCCGATCAACTCGCCCTTTTTCACGCGATCGCCCAACTGCACCCTGGCCTGAAAAGAGCCACTGGCTGGTGCTCGCAGCCAGCGGCTGCTGCGAGCAATATAAGGCTCAGGCAAAGGCTTTTTGCGACGCATCGCGGCGATCATGCCCAAGGCCCGCATCACATTCAAAATACCTGCAACGCCAACCTTGATTGACACCTCGTCATAGCGCAATGCTTCGCCTGCCTCGTAAAGCAATACCTTGACGTTGTGCTCGATCGCAACCTGACGTAACGATCCGTCTCGCTCATTGGCGTTCAACAGCACCGGTACGCCGAAGACTGACGCCAGCCTGGCTGTTTCCTGATCATCGAGATTGCCACGTACCTGCGGCAGATTCGAGCGATGCTGAGCGCCGGTATGCAAATCTATGCCAAAGTCACATTTTTTGACGACCTGCTCGAGAAAAATATGGCACAGACGCGCAGTCAGAGAGCCGCGTTCCGAACCAGGGAACGAACGATTGAGGTCCCGCCCGTCTGGCGAATAACGAGAATGCTGAAGCATGCCAAAGCCGTTAATCACTGGCACGCAAATCAGACAACCTTTCATTCCGTCAAAACGCCGCTGGGTTAAAAGCCGACGAATAATTTCCACGCCATTGAGCTCATCGCCATGGATGGCGGCGCTGATAAACAGCGTGGGGCCTGGCAACCGGCCGTTAATGACATGGACTGGCAAGTGCATCGCTGTGTTGGTGTAAAGGTTTGCCACCAGCAACTCTACTAACCGCTTCTCGCCAGGTTTTATCAGCGTCCCGCCAATTTCCACCGTCTTTTGCTTACTCGTCGCCAAGGAACATCCCGCCTGTTGTCAGACCTAAGTCATGGTGGCTCGAATATACCACTACCGATACCCATCCTATACGCTTCAAGGCGATGAACTTCTGCTAACTTTCGCCACGAGTTGCTGTGGACAACGCTGCCGCGCCCGAAACTCGTCACGGCGTTCAATAACCCGGTCTAAATATCGATCATTCATCCTGTGTCGGCAAATGTCGCTCGACCTGCTGCCATTCGGAATTGCGCAGATGAATATCTCGCTGCGGATAAGGAATTTCAATGCCGTTGTCTTTGAAGCTGCGCCAAATTCGCATCAGTATCTCGCTATTAAGATTCGCTCGACCGCTCATTGGGTCATCAATCCAAAAACGCAGCTCCAACTCTATGGCGCTGTCTCCAAAGCCGCGCAACAGACAGACAGGTCCTGGCGACTGAAGGACCCGCTCAGCACTGCTGGCCGCCGCGAGGCAGAGCGCCATGGCTTGCTCGATATCTGTTTTATAGTGGACACCGACCGCCAACCTGATGCGATAGAGGTTGTTGCTGTGCGACCAGTTTTCGACCCGATTAACAATCAACTCCTCATTCGGGATCAGATGCTCAATACCGTCTCGAGTCGTGACTGACACATAACGCGCCCCCAGAGAGTCCACACGACCATAGTAGTTGGCAACGGCAATCACATCCCCCGGCTTAATCGACTTATCCATCAGAAGAATAATGCCGCTGATCAGATTGGCAACGATCTTCTGTAACCCCAGACCGATACCAACACCCACTGCACCACCTATGACGGCAAAAGCTGTCATGTCAATACCGACGGCACTGATGGCAACAACCACGGCAATAAACATCACGGTCAACTTGAACAGTTTAGCAAACAACGTCTGAACTGAAGGGGTCAGGTCCGGAATCATCTTGATGCGATTCTCGAACAGTGTTGACAGAACATTGGATACCCAAAGCAGAACACCGAGTGCGAACATGCCCTTGAGTACAGTAAACAGGGAGACTCTCACCGAGCCGAAATCGGTACCAATATATTTCAGCAACTCTATCGACTGGCCAAGCCAACCGACGATATTCAGTGCGGCGACAGACCAGGCGACCAATGCCAGGGCTCGACCTAGCAGCTCACTTTGAATGAACGTGGTCACAATTCGAATCAGCACCCAGGCAGTCAGCAGACTTGCTGTCACTCGCATCAGGCCAGGCTCAAACCCCACTAGCTGCGCAAGCCAATTGCATCCCCATTGCATAACGAGCCAGTACAGGGGCATCAGAATCACTACAGCAACCGACAGTAATCGATATAAAGCCTGGTTATTCTGCTGTTGATCGGCCAGGGCGAGCAACTTGGGTCGGTAACGGCTCGCCAAAAAGTATGCCACCATGCCGACAAACAGCACGATACTAAGCTCGACCGCCGACTGCAGACTGAAGACTCGATCAACAAACAGACGCCACTCACTGATCACAATTTTTATAAAGGGCAAACTCTGCAAGTCACTCATCTGGCGGCATGCTCTCTGTCAGGTAGACTTGGGATAATAACAACAGAACTCAGGCGCTGCACTCACAACTGCCAGGGATACGCAGCAGAGAGCAACTGAAGTCAATCAAAGGCCAAGGATCGACAAACAGACGATAGAAAAGATGCTCGGCGGCATTTGCCGAATGGGCCGTTGGTCGCCGGAACCGGTGAACTCGGTCACAATTTTTAGTTTCCAACCAGAAATCTTCAACATCGAGATCTAAGCTAGCCTTCAACGCAAAATGTGCGAACGAGGTGTCTCCATGGAAGTCTTACTATATGTCCGCATAGCCATTCTGTTTTTACTCTTTTCAGTGACCTTGAGCATGAACCTTGACGACAATTTGATTGCTCGACTCGGTTTTTCCGTCAACCTCGGCTTGATCTTGGTACTTGCGACTACCTGCACTCTATTCGTTGCCCGTCGCCGCGAGCTTATCGTTGCGCTTATCGTCTTTTTGTCGTTGAACGCAAATATGCCGGCAGATTTCAGCCTGAACCTGGGCTACGACCGGGATCTATATGGTGGCCTGATGCTCGCCCTGCTTCTGCAACCTCTGTTGATGCGAGTGCTGGACTGAGCATTCAGGCAAATTTCTCTGTGCCGCCGTGAACCGGGTAAGTGTGCCGTCAATTCCGCACAGGCCAGGTTCCGAGACTGCGCTTTCTGATCAGAAGGCTTACCTGCTACTCATCAAGAACGACCAAATCGCAACAACCGAGGACCGTCTGGCTTTCTCGACAGGCCGGGCTTGCAATCTGCTGTCAGCCGAATTCCACCTACCGCCTGCAAATAGTTTTGCTATCCAACAGCCGCTGGTTTAGTTTTCTCATCACGGTTTGCGCATTGATATTTGCCTCTTGAAGGAGGACACAGCGAATGGATCAGGACTCAATCAATCAGGTCATCGACGGCGGTCTGTTGCCCAGACGGGCATTGCTGAAGGCATCAGCACTGGGACTAGCCACCAGCTTCGTCCTACCAGCCCGGGCTACTGAGAACTGGATGCTCCATGCCGGCGAACCTCAGAGTGACTATGGCCAACCATCGCCCTTCGCCCGCCTTAAGCGAGAACAGACAGGCGGTCACCCATTGGGCCCCGCTGCAGGATCATCATCGACACCCCTGCAAGACCTCAATGGCACCATCACACCTAACAGTCTGCATTTCGAACGTCATCACAGCGGCATACCTGCCATAGATCCGAGGCGCCATACTCTGACACTGTACGGTGATGTCAGACAGCCCCTGCAGTTTCGCTACGAAGACCTGCTCGCCTATCCGATGGAAACTCATCAATACTTTTTGGAGTGCTCAGGTAACAGCTTTCGCAATACTCTGGCCACACCACTGGATCTGACCGCCGGTTCGCTGAATGGCCTGATCTCAAACGCCGAGTGGACAGGAATACCGCTCCATTATCTTTTAGATGAAGCCGGTGTGGCCGACTCGGCACGTTGGGTGATCGCTGAGGGTGCCGATGCCGCCGGCATGACCCGCAGTGTGCCTATGTCATTGGCCCTGGACAAGGTCATGATCGCCTTGTACCAGAATGGCGAGCCGCTACGCCCGGCCCAGGGTTATCCTATGCGCCTGTTCGTTCCTGGCTGTGAGGGCAATATCAGCGTCAAGTGGTTGCGCAGCCTCAAAATCCAGGCGCAGCCAGCCTATACGCGAGAAGAAACCAGTAAGTACACTGAGTTATTACCGAATGGCAAGGCCGAGATGTTCTCTCTGGCGATGGGCGTTAAGTCACTGATCACCTCGCCGTCAGGCCGCATGACCCTGAACAGAAAAGGCCTCTATGAAGTGACCGGCTTGGCCTGGTCTGGTGCAGGCACCATTCGAGGAGTTGAAGTCAGCGCCGATGGTGGCATTAGCTGGGAACCGGCCGTGTTGCAGTCTGACCCCAGACCCCTGGCGCTGACGAGATTCCGGCTGCCATGGCGCTGGGTTGGTCAAAGCAGCATTCTGCAAAGCCGTGCGACAGACGAACAGGGTCAGGTTCAGCCCAGTCGAGCAACGGCACTGGCACGCTACTCCCCCGCCGGCTTCTATCACTACAACGGCATCCAAAGCTGGCATGTCTCTAGCGCCGGGGTGGTTAAAAATGTCTATGTGTAAGCCGTTTGCAGCGCACATGAGGACCCTGCGTACTCTCTTTCGAGTGCTGCTGGTCGCGGCACCAGTGCTTGCCGAAGCTGGATTTGATCCGCGGAATGGCGGACCGGGACTTGGTCGACCCGCACCTGATTACCAAGGGACTATTGTCTCGGGCGATGGCTCGGGGCTACCCCAGGGGTCCTCCAGTGCTGCGCAGGGCGAGGCCATTTTCGCCTTGCGTTGTGCCGCCTGTCACGGAGTTGACGGTCAATTGGCCGGTAACTCACTGGTTGGCGGTATTGGCAGTCTGGCAACGGCCAGCCCCCTCAAGACAGTCGGTAGTTATTGGCCCTACGCACCCACTCTGTATGACTATATCGCTCGTGCGATGCCCTACAACGATGAGAAATCTCTGACAGTCGATGAGGTTTACGCAGTCACTGCCTACGTGTTGTATCTCAACCGTATCGTCGAGCTTAACCAGGTATTGAGCGATAAAAATCTGGCCGACGTAAACATGCCCAATCGAGGAGGTTTCATCGAACTGCAGGAGTGAAACTCAGCCGTTGGCAGCCAGTTGCGTCTCGATAAATTCCATTCGGTCTTTGCCCCAGTAGAGGCTATCCTCGATGATCATGGACGGTGCACCAAACACGCCACGAGCCAGCGCATCATTCGTCGAGTCGATAAGCGCTGCGCGTACGCCAGGACTTTCACTCGCCAACTCAAATTCAACGGGATCAACCCCCAAATCAGCCGCGATATCCCTGAGTACTGCATACTCCCCGATGGTGCCAACATTGTTTTCCCAATAGGCGGCGAAGATCGCCTCGATGAACGCGTCTTCCTGACCCCACTGGCGCATGGCTATGGCACCCTTGAGCGCTCGACTGGTTTTAATAGGAAATTGATCCGGCATTCTGAAGGGTAATTGGTAGCGCTTGGCCCAGCGCATCAGATCGTCTCGACGATTGCGTAATTTCGCCTTCGATTCATCCATCAGCACATAGCGATTAGACTGAAAGACATGTCCCAAATTAAAGGGATGCCAGCGGATTTGAGCGTTATATCGCGCCGCCAACGGGCGCAGCAGCTTAAGCGCGAAATAGGTGTTGGTGCTGCCCAGATCCCAATAAAAATCAATCGTCTTCGTCACTGACTACTCCTTCAATCATTGCTCAACTTTTTCTCCAAGGACTCGCCGCAATCGTGCTGTCTGCGTTTGCTGCGAGAACCACAGAAGACTCGGTTAAAAGTCGAGACTTTTCTCGGCTGTCAATCATGGTATCTGCCATCGCTCAAGTCCAGCATTGGGCCTCGCCGCACAGATTCACCATTTGCGCTGACAAAAGCACTTTTCACTCGAATCCTAAATGGGTTACCTTATGACACATCTACACCTTGTCAACCGGAGGAAAGTGTATGACTGCGAACCTGGGTAACGAAGTGACCATGCTGGACGTCGCGATAATCGGCGCCGGTTTCTCTGGCATGTATATGCTGCATCAGGCACGCGACAAGCTGAAGCTGAATACTCGCGTGTTTGAGGCCGGTGATGGGGTTGGTGGCACCTGGTATTGGAACCGCTATCCGGGCGCTCGATGCGACTCGGAAAGCTACTACTACTCCTACTCTTTCTCCGAGGAGCTGGACCAGGAATGGAGCTGGACCAGTCGCTATCCTGGCCAGGCAGAAATTCTGACCTATCTGAATCACGTTGCCGACCGCTTCAAACTTCGCCCTGATATCCAGTTCGAAACCCGCATTGAGCAGGTTCACTTCGACGATGCCACAAATCGCTGGAACCTGACGACCAATAAAGGTGAAAAATTCTCTGCGCAATTTGTGGTCACAGCCGTCGGTTGTCTCTCGACCAAGAACACACCGAATTTCCCGGGCCTGGATAACTTCAAGGGCGACTGGTATCACACAGGCGCCTGGCCCCATGAAGGGGTCGATTTTACCGGTAAACGGGTCGGGCTGATCGGCACCGGCTCCACAGGTATTCAGGCAACACCTGTGATTGCCGCCGAGGCGGACCATCTGACGGTGTTTCAACGCACACCGAACTTCAGCGTACCGGCTCGCAACGGCCCCATGACGAAAGATTTTGCCGCTGAGGTCAAGGCCACCTATCGCGACATTCGCGCCCGTTGCCGCCAAACAGGCAACGGTTTTCCGTTCATACCCACCGAGCGCCTGGCACAAGACGTGACGCCCGAGGAACGTGAAGTCATTTATCAGGATCTGTGGGAGAAAGGCGGCTTTCGCTTTCTATCTGACTCCTTTGCCGACTTGGTCATCGATCAGGCCGCCAATGATACTGCCGCCGACTTCATTCGCGGTCGGATCCGCAGCATAGTCAAGGATCAGTCGGTCGCGGAAAAATTGCTGCCCCACGATCACCCCTATGCGACCAAGCGCCCGCCTATCGATACCAACTACTACGATACCTTTAACCGGGACAATGTCACGTTAGTCGACGTGCGCGAGGCGCCGATCGTTGAGGTCACCGAAACCGGTGTCCGCACCGAGACCGGCGACTATCCCGTTGACATACTTGTGGTCGCCACAGGCTTTGATGCCATGACCGGACCGCTGCTGGCCATGGATATCGAAGGCAAAGGTGGGCTGCCACTGAAGTCTGCCTGGGAAGCAGGTCCGCGGACCTACCTGGGACTGCAGGTTGCCGGGTTTCCCAACCTGTTCACCATTACAGGTCCAGGCAGTCCGTCGGTGCTCACGAATATGCCTGTCGCCATAGAGCAGCATGTGGAATGGATCACGGAATGTATCGCCTATCTGCGAGACCATGGTTTATCACGTATCGAGGCTAAAGACGATGCTCAGGAAGAATGGGTTTCCCATGTTTCTGAAATTGCTGATGGAACCCTGTATGTGAAGGCCAACTCTTGGTATGTGGGCGCCAATGTCCCGGGGAAATCTCGCGTGTTTATGCCTTACGTCGGCGGACTCGACGTCTATCGTGCGCGCTGTCAAGAAGTGGCAGAAAAGGGTTACGAGGGCTTTGCACTGAGTAACTAGCCCTCGGCGCACGAATGAAGTAGCGCTTGCGGTAAACCGGTGACAGGCTCAGGAGCAACCTGCCACCGGGAGGCGTCAGGCTGTGGCGCTGGGGCGGGCAGCAACCCGCTGATACCAGGCGCTGATATTTTTGTTGTCCTCATTCATGGGTTGGCCAACTTGAGCACCAAACTCCAGAAAACAGAACAACAGCACGTCTGCCAGAGAAAAGCGATCGCCACAAACGAACTGTTTGCCCGTCATCTGCTGGTCCAGCCAAGAAAGCCGCTCCTGGGTCAGCAGCTTAAGATCATCCGCTGCATGAGGAATGGTTCTGAGGCGATCCTTGAACAAGGCCAGCCCTTCTGAATAGCGGAATCCGTTGGCCAGATTTTCGAGTATTTGCAAGTCGATACGACGGCTCCACATACGCGTCTCAGCGCGCGCCTCAGGAGTCGTACCTATCAGATCTGAGTGACCATGTTTGTCGTCCAGGTATTCACAGATAGCAGTAATTTCTGCAATAAAACTGCCGTCATCCAATTGCAGCGCTGGCGTCGTGCCGCTGGGATTTTTCGATAGATAATCCGGCTGGCGATTCTCACCGGCCATCAAGTCGATATCCAGAGTATCCAGGCTCAGGCCTCGCTCTGCGATAAACATACGGACAACCTTGGGATTAGGTCCAACCGAATTAATGAGTTTCATTCTGACTCCTTTTGACGAGCTTTAGCTCATGACAACTTGTGTGAATAACTTGTGTGCATAACTTGTGCGAATAAATTGGGTTAATATACCCCTGGCGTTAAGCTTACCGCTTCGAATTTATACCGAAATAACCTGATCGATGCCAGCAAAGCATGCATTTTCATTGAATTTACTCACCAAATCATTATCCTGCCTCTCGCCTGACGACGGTGCCTTGCCCGACACGAGCCGGGAACCGCGGCTGCCGAATCGCTGTCAGTCTATGCCTGCCGAACAGCGATTCGAGCACCAATGGCTCGGCGTCAGTAGTGTAACTACCCGGCTTTCGGCTACTCAACCCAAGACTGGAGTCGACCCTTGAACGACCGCAGTAAGGCCCATATGCTTTGGCACTATAGCCAGGGCTTTCGACAGCACTTCCTGCTGGCCGTCGCTGCCATGACAGTCGGCTACGTGATGATGTTTGGCGTGCCACTGGTCATGAAGTATGCCATTGATATCATCACTGCTGAGACCGGCAATCTACCGCCTGCCTTTCTCGAAGTTCCGAGCCGCTGGTTGAGTAGCGGCGGAACACCCTCCCACCTGGTGTACCTGCTAGTCGCGGCGCTGAGCATCGTCCTTCTCACTATTGGTGCTGGTATCTGCCTGTATATTCGCGGCCGCCTGATCGCTGTCGGTTCGGAAGGTATGATTCGCGCACTCCGTGATCGCGTCTTTCACCACCTTGAACATCTACCTGCCGAATACCATGACCGCACCGACACTGGCGATCTGGTTCAACGCTGCACCTCTGATGTCGAAACTGTGCGCGTGTTTCTCGCTGGCCAGATCGTCGAAATCAGCCGAGCGTTGCTGATGCTGCTGGTTGTGCTGCCCATTTTATTCAGCCTCGACGTGGATATGGCCTGGCTTTCTTTAGCGACGATTCCGCTGCTGTTTGTGTTCGCCTACATTTTTTTTCAAAAGGTTAAAACCTTGTTTCTGCTGGTTGACGAAGCTGAGGCGCGAATGACAACGATGCTGCAGGAGAATCTGACAGGTATCAGGGTCGTACGCGCCTTTGCACGACAGGGCTTTGAAAAGGAAAAATTTGCGGAAAAGAACGCGGACTTTCGCGATCTGAATAACCGCCTGATCAAGTTGCTGGGTGTCTACTATGGCCTCAGCGATCTGATCTGCCTAAGCCAGATAGGTATTCTGCTGATCGTCGGTGCGCTTTGGGTGCTTGAAGGTTTCCTGTCCGTGGGTACCTTGTTCGCGTTTATTACCTACGAGAGCATGATTATCTGGCCGATTCGGCATATGGGTCGCGTTCTGACAGATTCCGGTAAGGCGATCGTCTCAATGGGTCGACTGGCGGAGGTTCTGGCGGAACCCGTTGAAACTCAGCACGAATCCTATCCCGCTAGCGCCCTGCAGGGTGAGATTGCGTTTAATCACCTGAGTTTTAGCTACTCGGTCGACAAGCCCGTCCTCACAGATGTTTCATTTCACCTGCCGGCCGGACAGACACTCGCCCTTCTCGGCCCGCCAGGCTCAGGCAAGTCTACCGTCGCCCAGTTATTGATGCGCCTATATGACTATGACCAGGGTTCCATCACGCTGGATGCTTTACCCTTGAGCGAATTGGCCCGTAAATACGTAAGAGCTCAGATCAGCATAGTCCTTCAGGAGCCGTTCCTGTATTCCGCCAGCATTGGCGCCAACCTGCTAGTCGGCCGGTTGGATGCGAGCCAAGCCGAGGTCGAGGACGCTGCACGGGCCGCTTGTATTCACGACTCGATCACGGGCCTGCCCAATGGTTACGACACTCGAGTCGGTGAGCGCGGCGCTACCCTCTCTGGCGGGCAACGACAGCGCATTGCCCTGGCACGGGCCCTACTGAAAAATCCGCCGATTCTGATTCTTGACGACGCCTTATCGGCGGTTGATACCGACACAGAAGCCAGAATACTCGCGGCACTGAAGGCGCGTCGCAGCGGCCAAACTACCATCATTATTGCCCATCGCCTGTCGTCAGTGATGCATGCTGATCAGATTCTGATGTTTGATAAAGGCCGCATAGTCCAGACGGGCAATCATGAAAGTTTGAGTCAGCAACCCGGTATCTATCAGCAGCTGTGTCAGATCCAGGGGGCAATCCAGGCGCAGATCGAGGCCGACCTGGACATTGGCGTTGCAAGCGTCGATCAGCGGATAGTGGTGCAGTCACGGGAGTAAGGCATGTCAGAGTTTTTTGACGACGACAACTACAATGACGGCTTCAACGAAGATGCCTATGAGCAGGGTATGGATCTTGGCCTGTGGCAGCAGCTTCTTGCCTATACCTTAAGCTATCCCAGGGATGTCCTGATTTTGGCCCTCTGCGCCGTTTGCACTGCGGGTGCAGATATTGCGTTTCCACTGATCACTCGTGCTGTCATTGACTCGGTTGGCCGCGGCGATGGCAGCTTTGACCCCTACTTCTACGGCGCCTTGTATTTCACTTTCGTCGTCATCCTGGCGTCTTCAGTCGCCGGATTCATCTGGTACGGCGGCAAGTTACGTACCCATGTGAGCCACGATATTCGTCGCGACGGGTTCGCCAATCTGCAACGCTTGCCTTTTGCTTACTTTGATTTTCGTCCCGTGGGCTGGCTGATGGCACGTATGACCTCAGACTGCGAACGTCTGTCTAATATTCTCGCCTGGGGCTTGTTGGATTTGATTTTTTGCGTCACCGTGATGCTCGGCATCGCCTGCGCCATGTTGTACATGGACTGGTCACTGGCACTGATCGTTTTAAGTGTACTGCCATTCCTTGCCTGGCTGAGCATGACTTTTCAAAAGCGCATTCTCAAGAGTGCACGCGAGGTGCGCAAAACCAACTCAAAGATTACCGGCTCCTTTAACGAAAGCATTATGGGCGTACAGACGACCAAGACCTTCGTCAAGGAAGCAGAAAACCTGCGCAACTTTGGTCATCTCACTGACGACATGTACAAGGCCAGCGTACTCAATAAGGTTCAGGCAGCTTTGTACCTGCCACTGGTGTTGACGCTTGGATCTATCGCCACAGGACTGGCCCTGGTCTTTGGTGGACTTGAGGCGGGCTGGGGCAGCATCAGTACCGGCACCCTGCTGGCCTTTCTGGCCTACAGTCGGCATTTCTTTGAGCCCATTGAGCAGCTGGCTCAGTGGTTCGCGGAAATGCAGATGGCGCAGGCGTCTGCCGAACGCATCATCAGCCTGATAGAGGCTCCCGCAAATATACGAGACTCGCAAGAGGTCACGGCTCGCCTTCAGCAATACCAGCAAAACTCGAGCCCGGAAATCGCCATAGACGGCTATAGCAACGCGCTCACAAAGATCGAATTTCGAGGCGTGAGCTTTGCCTACGACACTGGCCCCAAGGTGCTGGACGACATTAATCTGACCATTCAGCAGGGTGAAAGCATCGCGATTGTTGGCTCGACCGGTGGTGGTAAAACGTCTTTGACCAACTTGCTGTGTCGGTTCTATGAGCCCTCCAGTGGCGAAATCCTGTTTGATGGCATCGACTATCGGCAGCGCAGTTTGCATTGGCTGCAGTCAAACCTGGGCATCGTGTTGCAGGCCTCGCATATCTTCGGCGGAACTATCAATGACAATATTCGCTACGGTCGTCTTGACGCAACCGACGCTCAGATAGTGGCCGCAAGCCAGCGCGCCGGCGCCCACGACTTCATTATGAAAATGGATCAGGGTTATGCCACTCAAGTGGGAGAAGGCGGCTCCAAGTTGTCGGCCGGTGAGAAGCAGCTGATCTCTTTTGCACGGGCGATACTCGCCGATCCGAAAATACTGGTCATGGATGAGGCGACCTCATCGGTAGATACTGTCACTGAGGCCTACATTCAACAAGGACTGAAGGCATTGCTGCAAGGTCGAATTAGCGTTGTGATCGCCCATCGTCTTTCAACGATCAAAAATGCTGATCGAATCCTGGTGATTGAGCGCGGCCAGATTATTGAAGCTGGCAACCATGAAGCCTTGATGCTCCAGCAGGGACGCTATTACAACCTCTATACACAGCAGAGCCTGACCGAGTTTGCGCGCAACCAGACTCATTGGCAGCCGGGCGTTTAGCACTTGATCTCGTCTGATTGAACTGCTTTAGTGAAGCTGTTGGTCGGCACAAGTATTTTCGCCGGGCCATTATTTTTAGTCGGCTAATAGCCTATTCTCAGGTAGCAGGCTTTGGTGAGTACTCTTAATCTTTTTCGTTAAGCTTTTT
>Ga0181559_10000274_pt1 | contig 45773 bp, 39 predicted proteins | sample 011ome_21_FD_133752 | JGI IMG/M metagenome (GOLD analysis project Ga0181559, IMG submission 133752) | Coastal salt marsh microbial communities from the Groves Creek Marsh, Skidaway Island, Georgia - 011508AT metaG (megahit assembly) | ecosystem: Environmental > Aquatic > Marine > Intertidal... | reverse complement strand
GGTGGTATTCGCTGCGAAAAATCTACCGCTTATTTACGCCAGCAGGGTTTTGATGAGGTTTATCATCTCAAGGGAGGTATTCTGAAATACCTTGAGCTTGTGCCGGAATCAGAGAGTAAATGGCAGGGAGAGTGCTTCGTTTTTGACAATCGGGTTACGGTAAATCACAAGCTTGAACAGGGTGCTTACGATCAGTGCCACGCCTGTCGCATGCCGATTACAGAGCAGGACAAGGAAAGTGAGTACTATCAAAAGGGCATAAGCTGTCATCACTGTTGCGATAAGCACACACCTGATCAGGTGAAGCGCTATGCCGAGCGCGAGCGGCAGATCGAGCTGGCAAAGCAGCGTGGTGAAACCCATATTGGTCAGCCGATGCAGGATACAATCGACTCCCGTCGCAGAGAGAAGCTAAGTTTCAAGGCGTCGCAGCGAGAAGTGGAGCGCGGCAAAGTCTAAGATCAACAGTCCGCTGTCTTACAAGGCTATAGACATCTCCCTGGCATTCAACAGCGGCTGGTATGAAGGAGTGGAGGAGGTTGCAATTTGAACAAGGAAGATGAACCGATCCTGATGAGTCCCTATGGGGATTTTCTTGGCATCGAGCTCCAGGATATCTCGCCGGGAAGGGCGCTATGCACGATTGAGCTTAAAGATCACCATCTCAACAACGGCGGTCGCGTGCATGGTGGCGTACTCACGTCACTGGCGGATACCGCGGCAGGTGCCGCCGTGCGCTCTATCCGGCCGGAGGGCAAGCTCTCGGCGACGACCGACCTTAGCATCTCTTTTATACGACCACCAACAGGGCACAGGCTCGTGGCTCAAGCCGAAGTCATTCATGCCGGCCGGCAGCTGTTCCGTACCGAGATATCCATACACTGTGAAGACAAGCTGGTGGCGAAGACCAATGCTACCTTCATGATCGTTTCGCCGTTTAAAAAATAGCTAAACTGCGGGACAATGAAATAAAAGTAGTGTGAAGTGGTTCACTTTCAACTAGCACGGGACAAGCTTTACTCTGCCTGAGTAAACCCTTCCGGGTTTTGTGCGTATTAATGAGTAAGGCAGGCCCCAGCCGCAAGCTATTCACGCGGGTCGTGAATGTGAGAAGGGTCAAATCCCAGAAATATTTGAGTCAGGAGGCTCGGACCATGAAAACTTTCAGGATTAGAATGCTGGCTACCATAGCTATGGTTGGCTTGGCACTCCCCACACTGGCGCAGCAGTTGCCTGAATTGACCGCTGCAACCGCCACCGGCGCGAATACAAGCGCAAAATTCTTCGGGGGAGTATCGGCGGACGATGGTGCGAGCTTTGGCAACAGTTTTGATTTTGATACGCCGCTGGATATTACCGGGTCAATTCAGGTTGAAGAATCCCATGTCAACACCGTAGGGAACTTGTACATTGTCGCTCAGCTCGGTGAGCAGCTCCTGTTTCGCGATGCGACTGGCAACTACCTGGAATGGGACATGAACCTGGCGACGCTGCAGGCGGCCAGCCCTGACAAGACTCTGGCATCCAATGAGCCGCTTACAGTAGTAGACGACCTTCCGCTAGGGCCAGCAGGCGCGGCAGGCCTGACTCTGAGCGTATTTCTGGCCTACGATACCATTGCTGCTCCGGGCGAGCTGTTCTATAGCGGTGCACCCATTGCTGTTTCGATTGGCACGGCACCGCCAGCAGAGCCAGCTAGCCTGACAATCTACACGCAATCTATTTCTGCTCAAATTGTTCAGCTACGCTGCGTGGTATGTCATGTGAGTGGAGGGGTCGCTGGCGGGACGCCGCTGCTCTATGTCAGGAGTCCAGCCGCTGATTTCTTAACCACAAATTACAACACCATAGTTAATTACATAAAGAACGTTCCCAATGGCTCAAACCGGATTCTCTCTAAACCACAGGGTCAAGCACACAGCGGCGGCGTGCAGCTACAAAGCGGTTCGACAGATTTCCAAAATCTGAGTGATTTCGTCAACGCAGTGCTAACTGAATAGCAAATCTCTAACGGTGTTTCTCATTTCAAAAATCGCTCTGTCTTGTTGTATTAAACGGGGCAGAGCGTGATCCACTTAAAAGAATTTACTGACTCTATTGCTTAACATTGCCTGTGTATGAGTTGCTCGTTTCTTTTGGGCGCTGCGCTTTGACGGCGCAGCTTTAGAAATTGTCGCTCGCCAAGCATTGAGTGTGATTTCTAGTCTGCAAATAATTGAAACTGATAATCTCTGCCAGGAATAATGCCTAGAATAGAATCTTACTTTGACCCTTCTCCCGGCCTCACAGTTATTACTACTATGGGCAGGTCTATCCCATGAACCTGGCTAACTGCGTCGGCCATCATTACGCAGGCACTCAAAGTAATCTGGCGCTGTTTGACTTTAGCGATGCGGATTTGATCGGGACCGAACCTGAGATGCCGTGTTAGGTATTTGATCGCCCGGCTAGCTATTCGCGTAAACGAGATCGGTTAGCTTTCGTATTTCCGGTGCCTGTAACTAGAGAGTTGCGACCGCTCCTGGAAGAGTATTGCCGTATCGACGAGACTGAGTCCAGTCTGGATGTGTTTGACAGGTTGATTGACGCCCACATATGGATGCTGCAGGATCAAAAAGCACATCGTATACGGTATGTTCTTTAAACCCTGTATGTTGACCGAGACTTTTGCGGCACGGATGGCCAAATCATTCCTGGACGCAGGCTCAGCCTCACTGGGCCGCAAGTATGACCAGATTGATGACATTGACTACCCGATCTCTAATGTCGCCATGGATAAGATCGAATATCTGGTGCAGACCCACATCTGAATGAAGGCCTACCCCAGCTGCGGACGTGTCTTCCTCGACGCTGGCGGATTGACCGATCTCTAATAAGAAACCTTTCCCGACAAAATCGAGTCCCTGTTAGAGGGCAAGCGCAAGCACACCGAGGCTTGAGCTAGTCCCCGGGTTGTGGGATCGAGGTAGTTACCACCGGGCCTACGCCCATGATCTGCACTGTTACCGCCTCATCTTTGGCCATATCGTAATGATGCCCACCTGGCGGCTGGTAAATAAATGTTCCTTCAGGAACTGCGGTCATATTATCGGGATCATAAACGTCTGATTCCGGGCCATAGGACGTGTACCAGGTACCTTTAATCACAGTGATGTAGCGTGCTGTGCTGTGATAGTGCGGGCGGCTCCCGGTGCCTGGTGCAAAGGTGATGCGCATGACGTACATACCGGGCTTCGAGGGGTCGCCGGAGATCAGCACGCTGCGCGAGCCCTCTGCGGGTTCCAGCACTTCAGGTGTGCCAATAACAAATCCTAGCTCATCTGGTTCCACGTCTTGCGCAGACACAGATGCCATTACACCAGATAGTAAGAGACCGAAAGTCGCTAGCATGGCGGTGCGAGGCACTGGTAATCGGGACTTTGATGAGTTTTGGAGCATTTGGGTAAGTGTGCGCATTGTTATTCTCCTTGTGGCTGGCAAACCCCGACTGATTAATGCAACCGGAATCTGGATAGACTAATTCACGTTGTGGTAAATGCCAAGTCGCCAGCCCAGTGATACTAGGCTGCATCTGTGCAGTGATGCTTGATTCATTGGCTATTGTTATTCTCAATCTGACCCTGGCTGATGGTTAGCGCGTGTAGCACCTTCTGTAGAAAGCTATCATTTGCCCCAAACCAGTTGCCGGCCATACGCAATGGCTCTCCCTATCGCTCCCAGGCCCGTTCAATTCAGCTAAAACCGGCTGATTATGGGAAGGGTTGCGCGGCAGCCCCATGTGGTTGCAGGCTATTGTGATAAGGACTATTGTTACGAAAGGACAGTGTAATCTTATGAAGAAACTCGTCATTATCACGGTGCTGGGGTTAATCACCGCTGCTTGTGCCACGCCGCCAATAAATTTTGCTGGCATGAGTGAAGCCGAGCTGCTGGCCTATAATCGCGGCAAGCCGGTCATGGAGCAGATATACTGCGAGGATCGCAAGCAGCGGACTGGAACCCATATTCGGCGGACCGACTGCAGGACCGTGGAGGATTGGGTGGAGCATAACTTTCGCACCCAGCAGACAATCCAAACTATGGCGGTGGGCCGGCCATTTAACTAGGTCTTTTAGGCCGTCAGACTGGAATTAATGGTGATACAGCATGCAACTGACTGCTCTATTCAAATTCTGCAGAGTTCTCACTGGCGCTATTCTCGCGCTGGGCCTATTTAGCTGCGCGACGCAACCCACCAGCTTCAGATCCATGTCGGAAAGTGAGCTATTGACTTACAATCGCGGCAAGCCGGTTATGAAACAGATTCATTGTCAACATAACCAGCATTCGACTGGGTCTCATATTCGCCGCACTGAGTGTAAATCTGTTGAAAATTGGGTCTATCACAATTTTCATACACAAATGGCGATAGATATTATTTCGACTCACAAACACTCCAATTGATTAACTAGTTCGCACTAGATAATTACCATGAATCGAGGAAATATAATCAAATATGTCGCTGCTGCAGGGCTTGTACTAACTCTTATAGGCTGCGCAAATCACCCGTTGAATTTTACCTTGATGTCTGAGGGTGAACTGCTTGCCTACAATAGCGGGCGACCGGTACTCAAACAGGTTTACTGTCGGGAAATAAAGCTGACCTCGTCCCACATCCGGCGCAATGTGTGCAAACGGGTCGAAGATTGGGTGCAGCACAATATGCGCACAATGATGACGATTGGTACGATGTCGGTGAGTGACTATTCAGTCTTTGGTCGATCGCTGGACTAAAGTGTCTGTCGACTTGTTGAGCGATTCAACTAAAGGCTCGGCGCAAGAAAGTACCGCAGCTAAGCAATAACCCTGATTGAAACAACTCTCATCCTGCTCTCATTGAATGGGTGGCTCGTGGTTCTGGGCTCAGAGTATGTAGGTTGTCCCTTGCAGGGGTGAGCCATCAAACCACCACATCACAAACACCATGCCATTCAAAACACCGACAAACTCGTTGTCGGATGAGCCTCCAAAACCAGGCCATTGCCATGCGCAGTTAATGCATGGGCCTTTGTTGAGTCAATGTTCCGGACTGACTCTCTTCAACCCTAGCCGTAATAGAGATCATATGATTCTGTTTGTGCTTTGAACCTTTCTGGTCTAAGACCCTTTGAGCTGCCTGGTCTGTAGGTTATGTTTCTGAGTCGTGATTGGTTGGAACGAACTGATTTTATTAGAATTTTTTGGCTAAAGGGGTAGTACTATTGCAATTTGATGGGTTTGGGAAAGGGATAGAGCTTGTGCGTCAAAAAAAGCAATGGCTGTTTTTTACCCTGGCGGCGATGGCAAAAAGCGTTTGGCCGATGACCTGATCATGCCAGTTGAATTGGCGGAATCAGAGTGAATTGACTATTTTTCAGACCTTTGTCACGAGCGGGTAACACCGGATCGGGACAAGGCGAGGCCAATCGAGCCTGCCCGTGATCAGGCCAATTAGAGAATAAGTCGGAGCGATTTAAAAGCAGTAAGGCAGTTGAATAAGGAGTCAGGACCCAGCTATGGCAGTGAAATCAGCATTACGTAAGGACAACTCTTTTATTGAGCAGTTCTTGCGCCTTGAGTCAGCCGGCGGCATCTTGCTGATTGCGGCTGCCGGATTGGCGATCCTGTGTGTCAACACGCCCCTGTCCAGTGTTTATCAATTGCTACTGGATACGCCGGTTGAATTTCGGGTTGGTGGTCTTGAGATTGCCAAACCATTGCTGCTCTGGATCAATGACGGGCTGATGGCAGTTTTCTTTTATCTCATCGGTCTGGAGCTCAAGCGCGAACTGCTTGAAGGAGAATTGTCGGACCCGGCGAATATCATCTTGCCCGGTGTTGGCGCTATTGGCGGCATGCTGGTGCCAGGCTTGATTTACGCCTACTTTAATCTACAGGATGACGTGGCCATCAAGGGATGGGCGATCCCGGCGGCAACAGATATCGCCCTCGCGCTTGGCGTGTTGGCGCTCCTGGGTTCGCGGGTTCCGACGTCTATAAAAATATTTCTCACATCCCTTGCAATTATTGATGATATTGGCGCCATCGTGATCATTGCGGTGTTTTATACCGCGCAGATTTCGTTCAGTGCCCTGTTTGTCGTAGTGGGTCTGCTGCCGGTGCTCTACATCCTTAATCGCCGCAACGTCACCAGCTATTCACCTTATATGATAATTGGCGTTATCGTATGGATAGCGATGTTGAAGTCCGGTGTTCATGCCACGCTTGCTGGAGTCCTTCTGGCTTTCTTTTTTCCAATGCGTGATCGTAAAAACCCTGATCATTCACCCCTGGAACACCTGGAGCACGATCTTCATGGCGCTGTAGCCTATTTTATTTTGCCAGTATTCGCGTTTATGAACGCAGGTGTCGATCTGCGTGGCATGACTACAGATCAATTTCTGCATGATGTGCCGATTGGTATCGCGCTGGGGCTATTTGTCGGTAAACAGGCAGGTATTTTCGGCTTGTGTTGGCTGGCGGTGAAAGTCGGTTTGACGCGGCTACCGAAAGGCATGGATATGGTAAGCCTATATGGTACCGCGGCTCTATGTGGAATCGGCTTTACTATGAGCCTGTTCATCGGCTCACTCGCGTTTGAGGAAACGGGTGTGAATCTGCTGTTTGATGAGCGGCTCGGTATTCTCGCTGGCTCAATCGCATCGGGCCTGGTGGGCTATTTTGTACTGAAGAGTCATTTAGGCAAGAAGGTGGCTCTGGATCAGACGGATTGAAGCCTTACTGCGCTTTCCTGCGCAGACTTTGCGCCAGAGAATCCATGCCATCAACCAGACCTCGAACGCAGTACAAGCCTGCCAACTTTATCCGTTCCGTTGCGGTCAGGAATGACTGAGAGCGCCACAAACGGGTGAGTTTCTGCCACATTGGCTGATCATGTAGAAAGGCGGCAAAGCGACGGGAAACACGCGACAGCAGTAAGGCCGCAAGGGCAAGGAAAACAATGCCTGGTATAATCGGCAAGACCAGTCCAATCAAGCCAATCACCGCGAATACCGCCACTACAGCTAGCACCATTGCCTTGATCAGAAATGGATGTTCTTTAGATTCGTCGAGCCAGTTGCTAAACATATTCTCTCTCCACTGGCTGCAGGCTTCGGGCCGCAGCGTCTGCGATTGCTTGATGTATCGATAAATCATTTGATGCAGCTATCGTGCCACTCTTTAACTTATTGATATTATTGAATTACTTATAGTTTTTGCTTGGCTATTTTGGTGAAAAACGCTACTTGTTGGTAACCATATTGACCAAATCCCTCACGTTACCGGAAGCAAGGTGTGGGTTTTAGCGTATTGTCTCCGGCAGGATGCTGCAGTAACGTGTGGGATGCCGATGAAACCGCTATCCAGTTTTATATATGCAGATTCGTGATCACTTCAGCAAGGTTGAATTACAGCAATTGCTTGCGCGCAGTGATGCCCAGGCGTGGCTGGCAGTGCTGACAAGTTGGGTGCTGGTGGCTCTGGCCTTTGCTCTGGTGGCGCTGTGGCCGAATCTACTGACAATTTTGCTGGCGTTGATAGTCATCGGTGGTCGCCAGTTAGGGTTTGGAGCGTTGATGCACGAGTGTGGCCATGGTTCTCTGTTCGCAACCAAGGGCTTAAATAGTTGGGTGGGAAAGTGGCTGTGTGCGGGCCCAGTGATGTATCGCATTGATGATTATATGGTCCGGCATCTGCTGCACCACCGCACCGTGGGAACAGCCGAAGACCCTGATCTTTCGCGTTACCAGGCATATCCGGTTACTCGTGCTTCTTTGCGGCGCAAGCTGATTCGGGATCTGACCGGCCGCACCACGATGAAATTTTTGCGGGATTTGCTGAAGGCGAATGCCACCATCGAGACCGAAGATGGACAGCGGAGTTTGCGCCTGGGACGTTTTTTTTCGCGCATGCGCGCGCCCATTATCAGCAATTTGGTGTTGTTTTCGATTCTTGCAAGCCTGGGTCAGGCGCCGCTTTACCTGCTCTGGGTGGCAGCCTATTTCAGCACTTACATGCTGTTTTCGAGAATTCGCAACCTGGCGGAACATGCAGCAGTGCCAGATCTCACCGATAGCGATCCGCTATTGAACACCAGAACGACCCTGGCCTCATGCTGGGAGCGCTTAACTTTTGCGCCTAACAGCGTCAATTATCATCTTGAACATCATCTGCTGCCGGCGGTGCCCAAGTACAGACTCGCAAAATTTCATCGTGCTCTGCGGGCGAAGGGCTTGTTGGATCATGCGGATATCGCGCCCGGTTATCGTGCGGTTCTTGATCGCATCATTACCAAGCAAGAGGCACAGGCGGCTTAGTTAGGCCAGGCTTGGTGCGCTAAACCCGAGTACACCCAAGATTGCAGATCAATCATTCAACTTCGCGCCGGCCAGTCGTGCCACAGCAGACAGGGTAGTTTGAGCTGCGTTCAGTCCCAGGCGAAAGTCATCATCGGTAAAGGTAGTCCAGACATCCAGTGGTGTATGCCAGGTTGGGTTCCAGCCAGCCCCGGTATGGGCCCCGCGTTCATTTTCGCGAAGGCTAATTGATGGAACTGTATTCATGAATACGCTGGAATCCGTATTAGTCATATGCGGACCCACAGTTGCAGGATAGTCAGTGTTGAATTGATCAGCGGCAGCCTTGAATTTGAAAGCCAGCTGCATGGATTCCTCGATCAACTCAGAGCCTGACTGAAACTCAATATTTACATCGGCTTCTGGGCGTTGATCCCGGCTTACGACGCCATCTGCGCTGGGGGCGCCGTGATCCCACAGCATCATGTCGTGTTGAATCATGCCCAGCCAGCGCGGCTCTGGGTACTCGCTGGAGCCGGCGGGATTTTCGATGCCCTGCAGAGCGACGCGTTGGTCAAAATAGGCCTGGGCGCCGTTGAGTCCGGTTTCCTCGTTATTCCAAAGCGCGAAGCGGATGCTCACTTCGGTTTCTACATCTGGTGAACTAAAGATGCGGGCAAGCTCCATGACCAGTGCCGTGCAGGATCCGTTATCGTTAACCGCCTCGTTAACCCCATGTCCATCCATGTGGGCGCCGAGTATATACATTTCATCCGGACGGCTGGTGCCAACCTTGGTGCAGTAAACTTCGGATCGCGGCCCGTTTACGGGTTCTTCCCGATTCAATTCGCGAATACGCTCATCCGGTTGCGCCATTAAGTCGCGATTCACACCAGTGGGCGCGCGGTAGCCATAGATCGAAGAGCCACCGGGTCCACTGCCATTGCGACCGACCCTGCCTCCGGTAGGGGTGGTGAGATCGGGCTCCTCGTTGCTGCGTGGCCGGCGGCTGCGGGGAGGCCTGGGTTCAGGGTCAAACACATACTCGATACGCTCTGGGCTGCAGCCCATGGCCTCTAATTGTGAAGCGATCCAGTCCACCGCCATGCGATTGCGTTCAGTGCCCTGTCGGCGATCGCCAAACTGGGTCAGGCCCTTTATGGTCGATTTATAAGACTCCAGGTCCAGGCGGCTGACCAGTTCAACGATTTCCTCATCGTTACTCTGCGCGAGGGCGGTGGCTGAAAGGGTAGCGGTCAAGCTAAGAGCAGCCGCGTGGGCCAGTATTAGGGCGTGATCAGACATGGGACACCTGTTTTTGGGATTTTCAGATCAGGTGCTGAGCATAGGAAAGCTAAGCGCCAGTGTCTATATGAAAGCACGCAGGAAACTGTGTGCTAAGGTCGGGTTGATGTGTAGTTGCTGAAAGGTGTCCAGTTGATGAATAATCAAAGGCCCTCCTACAAAAAATAATCCGGCAAGGCGAGGAAGCAGGGAATGGACAGACGCAGATTTATCTCACGAAGCCTGGTGCTTGGAACCGGTTTATCGACTCCATTGGCGCTCACGCGCGCGGCATTCGCCGCCAGCATGCCTGCGGATATTGTCGAAATGGATGCCTTGGGCCTGTCTCGCGCGATCGAGGAAAGCCAAGTGAGTTGTGTAGAGGTGATGCAGGCTTATCTGGCCCACATCGAACGCTACAACCCGGTCTACAATGCGATTGTTGGTATGGCGGAGGCAGACGATCTGCTGCAGCAAGCACGCAATGCGGATGCGGAACTATCCCGCGGTGAATACCACGGCTGGATGCATGGGATGCCGCATGCGGTTAAAGACCTCCAGCCGGTTGCGGGTTTGCGCTACACCAGCGGCTCGCCAATTTTTGCTGACCGCATTGCCGATCGTGATAGTGGTATGGCAGCAAAACTGCGTGCTGCGGGGGCAATCTTCATTGGTAAGACTAATACCCCAGAATTCGGACTGGGCTCGCAATCCTACAACCCCGTCTATGGTGCTACCGGCAGCGCCTGGAACCCAGGCTTGACCGCCGGTGGCTCAAGTGGCGGCGCGGCCAGCGGTTTGGGAACTCTTATGCTGCCGGTAGCGGATGGCAGCGATATGATGGGCTCACTGCGCAATCCGGGGGCATTCAACAACGTCATTGGTTTTCGCCCCAGTGTTAATGTGATGAGTGGTACCGAGTCAGTGCCAAGGGCGCTATCAACGTCCGGTCCAATGGGTCGCAACACTGCCGACACGATTGCATTATTGGATACGATTGCATCGATTCGCTTGGGTGGTGATTTCAATGCCCTTGATCTCAGTACCAGCAAGTTCGCGTGGATGGGAAATCTCGATGGCTACCTGGCCATGGAAGATGGCGTGCTTGATCTCTGTGAAGCCAGTTTGAATCAGGTGGCTGCAACAGGTGCAAGTGTTGAAGCAACTACACCGTTGTTTAACTTTAACGATCTCTGGCTGTGCTGGACGACCTTGCGACACGGCGGTCGAGCCAGCATGCGTCGTTATTGGGATGACCCGGAAACCCGCGGCCTGCTAAAAGATGATCTGGCCTGGGAGATTCGGCAGTCCATGAGCATCACGGCTGGAGATACAGCGAATGCAAATCGTATTCGCCAGGCTTGGTATCGGGAACTTGATCGATTGTTCAGTCAATATGACTTTCTGGTATGGCCAACCGCGCAGTTGTTTCCTTATGACAAAAATACTTCCTGGCCCAGAGAAATCGCCGGCCGCAGCATGGATACCTATCATCGCTGGATGGAAGTCGTCATGTACGCCAGTCTGGGTGGTCTACCTACGGTCAATGTGCCGGTGGGTTTTGACGCCCAGGGGCGGCCTATGGGCATGCAGGTCATGGGGCGCTATGGTGAAGACAAAAAGGTACTGGAGTTCGCCCTGGCCTACGAAAATATCACTGACTTCCTCGATGCACGCCCCAACCTGGTGGCAGCAAGTTGATTAAAATCCATTAATAGCCGGGATGCTGGCATGTTGAAATCTCGACAAGCAGCTTGCGTGGTGGTGATCAGTCACTTGCTGTTGTCAGTGCCATTGCTGGCCCAGGATTATGTTGTGCCACGGGATGAATTTGGCTACCCCGATCTCAATGGGGTCTGGAATTTCAATGATTCCACGCCGTTCGAGCGCCCCACACGCTTTGGGAATCGGGAATTTCTCAATCAGGAAGAGCTAGCCGCCAAATTTAATCGGCTGGCTTCCAGTCAGGATCGTCGCACGCAACGTGAGCAGGACGTAGCCCAGCGAGTGCTGGAAGTCCCTACTGATGATACCGGCGCATACAACACGTTCTGGTCATATTACGACGAGCCATTTCCCAATACGCGAACCTCCATGATCATCTACCCGAGCGATGGGAGAATTCCAACGACTCAGAATGGCGTGATTACCCAGCGCTCACCGCCGCCTTCGAATCCCTGTAATGAGGGTCTGGTGGTGATTGCCGATCGCCCGAGCCGAATTTCATTTGGTGCGATATCTTGCGATCGCCCCGAGGACTTTGGCTTGGCGTCTCGCTGCCTGCTGTTCCCCCAGACTACCGGCCCCTATATCAAAGCCAATTCCTATAACAACAATGTGCAGATCGTAGTTACCCGTAACTATGTCATGCTCTATACAGAGTTGGGGAACGATCCCCGAATAGTGCGCCTGGACAACAGTCCATTTCTCGATCAACGCATAGCAACCTGGACCGGCAGTTCTCGCGGTCGTTGGGAAGGGGATAGCCTGGTGGTGGAAACCCGCCACTTTAATCCCAATATGGCGAGTATTTTCATGCGTGCTGTTGCCTTTGGCAGTGCCGCTGAGATGGTTTTAACGGAGCGTTTTACCCGGGTGGGAGACGGAGCTCTCGAATATGAATTCACCGTTGATGACCCGGCGACTTTCACTGAGCAAATCGTTGGCGTTACTCACTTTTCCCGCCTGGATGCACCGATCTACGAATTTGCCTGCCATGAAGGTAACTACGCGCTGCTCAATATGCTGCGTGGGGCTCGGCTAGAAGAGTTGCGCGCGGAAGGCTACGACCAGTAGTCTGGCCAGCAGCTGCTTATTGTTGCAGATCGCTCAAGATAAGTCAGAACCAGGCGGGATCAGATTGATTCAGGATTGGGCCTGGTTTACTTGGGCACGGGCAGGTTTAGTGTTTCCTTGACCAATTCCATAACCACATAGCTTGTGCTTTCCTGCACGTCGGGCAATTTTAGAAGAGTAGTGCCAAGAAATTTCCGATAGGAATCCATGTCAGAAACCCGCGCCTTGATCAGGTAATCAAAATTACCAGAGATTAAATAGCACTCTTGCACTTCTTCCAGATTAATTGCGGCTGCCTTGAAACGTTCGAAAATATCCTGGGATGTGCGGGTCAATCTAATCTGAACGAACACAATCAGGTCGGCATCCAGGAACTTCGGGTTGAGCAGCGTGGTATAGCCTTCAATGATCCCTTCTCGTTCCATCTTCCGCACCCGCTCCAGACACGGGCTGGTAGAGAGTCCTACGCGTTTGGCCAATTCAGAGAAGGTAATTCGGCCATCTTTCTGCAGTTCACGCAGGATTTTCTTGTCTATATTGCTTAAATTCATCTTTCTGCTCAATCTTAAATAAGCGGTAAATAATACTTAAAAAACTACTTCTAAAAGAAATATATTCTTTAAAATGGCAATAAATCAATAAAAAGCGTAAAAAATTTTGGGTTCCAGTATCTATAATATTCAGACTTTCAGGCGGCGATTCGCTGCCTCCGGCGTAAATCGAACTAGGTGCAGTAAATAGACGGGCGAGGTATTTTGAGATGTTGATCGGCGTTCCCAATGAGATTAAAAATCACGAGTATCGAATTGGATTGACTCCCACCGGTGTCAGTGAGCTGGTGGCGAACGGTCACGCAGTGGTCGTAGAAAAAAATGGCGGCGCAGCTGTTGGCTTTTCGGATGATGATTATCGAGAGGCGGGTGCCAGTATCATTGAGACTGCCGCAGAAATTTTTGATCGTGCCGACATGATCGTCAAGGTAAAGGAACCACAGCCCCAGGAATGCAAGATGCTGCGAGAGGGCCAGGCGCTGTTCACCTATCTGCACCTGGCGCCGGATCCCGAGCAAACCAGGTTATTGGTCGAGTCCCGGGCGACATGTATTGCCTATGAAACCGTTACCGATGCGGATGGGGGTCTGCCCTTGCTCACACCAATGAGCGAAGTGGCTGGTCGCATGGCAGCTCAAGAAGCGGCGCTGTGTCTGGAGAAGGCTCAAGGTGGCAAGGGTATTCTTATGGGTGGCGTGCCGGGCGTGCCGCCCGCTAATGTGCTGGTCATTGGTGGCGGTGTGGTTGGGATAAATGCAGCGCGCATCGCCATGGGCATGGGCGCAAACGTCACAATAGCCGATCGATCAATTTCCAGGCTCAAGGACATCGATGAGGCTTTTGGCGATCGCCTGAACACGCTTTATTCCACTCGTGCCAATATCGAAACGTTGCTGCCTACTGTAGATGCTGTTATTGGCGCGGTATTAATTCCCGGCGCCGCTGCCCCCAAATTAATTTCTCGCGAAATGCTTGGGCTGATGCAGCCAGGCAGTGTGCTTGTGGATGTGGCGATCGATCAGGGTGGTTGTTTCGAAACCAGCAAACCAACGACTCATCAAGATCCTATTTATAGCGTTGACGGTATCATTCACTACTGTGTTGCAAACATGCCGGGTGCGGTTGCTCGCACGTCGACACTGGCGCTCACCAATGCGACTTTACCTTTCGTCGTGGCACTGGCTAATCAGGGTGTGCATCGTGCACTGCTGGCTGATGCCAATCTGTTGAAAGGGTTGAACGTGCATAGGGGTATGATAACGATGGATGCGGTGGCTGAAACGCTAGGCTACGACTACGTCGAACCCGCTCAGGCATTGCAGCCGGCATTGGTGCAGGAAACTGCCTGAGCGTGGCCTTGTTTCAGGCCGGTAGTGAGCTGGTGTATTCCCCCATGATAGACTCGTGACTTGAGTGTGCGCCCGCCCGCTTTGAAGTGAAGGAGTAAAGTGTTTTGGCAGTCAACCATCTATCGCGTCGTGATTTCCTGGTAAATACAGCCTCTCTGGCCAAAGGGTCGCTGCTAGTCCTGTCTGCGCCAGCAATCTTAACAGCTTGTCGCGAGGCCAGTGAATCGGCTCGGAACGAAGCCGCATTCACAGTGTTTAGTAATGAAGAAGCTGCCGAGTTAACGGCGATTGCGGCTCGTATTATCCCCAGCGATGACACGCCAGGTGCCACCGAAGCCGGCGTTATTTATTTTTTGGACAATATCTTCGGCGAGCCGCAGCGCGAGCCGCAACTTGTCATGTTGCGTGATGGGCTGCGTGAGCTCGGCCTGCAGGTGGCAACTGAAACCGGTGCAGCTTACTTTCATGAATTGACTGAAGCGCAACAAGACGACTTGCTGGCTCAAAATGAGAATACGCCGTTCTTCGCCACCATGCGCTACCTGACAATTGCTGGGACTTTTTCCCTGCCTGAATACGGCGGCAATCAAAACAAAATCGGCTACCAGATCATAGGTTTCGAAGACCGTGGAGCCTGGGCAGCGCCCTATGGCTACTACGATGCAGATTATATGGAGAAAGGAGAATAATCATGGCTGAGGCAGTATCTCCCAGTTATCCGACCCGAGAAGAAGTCGATTTCGTTATTGTAGGCTCCGGCGCTGCTGGTGGTGTTATGGCAAAGGAGTTGTCCACCGCAGGGCACTCCGTGGTGGTGCTGGAGCAGGGACCGCATCTGAAAGCCGAAGACTTTCACCATGATGAGTGGGCTATTGATCATAACCTGCAACATTTGTGGGGCCGGACTCAGGGTTACCCCCAGACTTTTCGCAAGTCTGAAAATGATGTCGCTGAGGAGCGGGAAATGGTGTGCGGCTATGCCCATAACGTGGGTGGTAGCAGCATGCACTACTCAGGTAACTTCTGGCGCTTGCGGCCAATCGATTTTAGGGAAGCCAGTGCGCGTGGCACTATTGCCGGTACGAATTTTGCAGACTGGCCCATTAGCTACGAAGATCTGGAACCTTACTACACCAAGGTTGACTGGGAGATTGGCGTCTCTGGCCTGCAGGGGCCATGGGACCCGCCGCGCACGCGCGAGTATCCCTGCCCACCCATGCCAATTAAGGGTTCCGATGTGCTGCTGGAGCGCGCGGCAAAATCCCTGGGTCTCAATCCTTATCCAGCGCCAGTTGCCATTCTTTCTCAGCCCCATAACGGACGCCCGGGCTGTATCCATTGTGGTTTTTGTAATGGTTTTGGCTGCGAGGTGAACGCAAAGTCATCATCTCTGGTAACGATGATTCCAGTGGCTCTGGCCTCGGGAAATTGTGAATTACGGACCGGCTGTACTGTTCACCGCGTCAATACCAATGATGAGGGCAGGGTGACTGAAGTGGTTTACTGGGATGGCGACGGCAATGAACAGGCGCAGCGAGCCAAGGCCGTTGTCTTATGCGCCAACGGGTCTGAGACGCCGCGACTGCTGTTAATGTCTGAAACTAGCCGGTTTGCCGATGGCTTGGCCAATTCTTCTGGCATGGTAGGTAAAAACCTGATGTTTAATGGTTACACCTCAGTTGCTGGTTTATTCGATGAACCCGTCAATGCATACAAGAGCGTCCCAGCGACTCGGGTAGTCCATGATTTTTATGAGCTGGATCCAGCATTAGGTTTTTATGGTGGTGGCGGTATCGATGGTCGTCATCCCTCACGCGGCACGCCGCTTGGCTATGCGCTGATGAGTGATTCCCTGTTTGGCGGCGCCAGCTGGGGTAAGGAATATAAGGATAAGTTGGCCCATGATTTTGCCCATGTTGCTGCATTTGACGGTCATACCACATCCCTACCAGTAAGCAGCAATAACATCAGCCTGGATCCTGAAGTGCAGGACAAGTTTGGGCGACCTGCTATACGCACTACCTACATGGATCACCCCGACGATCTGGCAACCATGCGCTGGTTCCTGGACAAGACGACAGAACTCATGGAAGCCGCGGGTGCTAGCAACATAGTTGGCGACTACCCGGAGAATGGGCAGGAAGGCAACGTGCACCTGCTTGGCACCTGTCGCATGGGCAACGATTCGGACTCTTCCGTGGTCGATGCCAGTCACCGCGCCCACGATGTGCCCAACCTGTTTATGTGTGACGGCAGCTCCATGGTCACCTCGGGTCGGGGCCAGCCTACTATGACGATCATGGCGATGGCGTTCCGGGCGGCAGACCTGATTAACCAGGCTGCGCAACGTAACGAGATCTAGATTCTGCCAGCTTGCTAACCCCGCTTAATGTTTAGCTTGGCTAAAAATAAAAAAGCATCGCTGCGCTTGCAGGCGGTGCTTTTTTATGCGCTTTCTTTGTGGGCTTTTTAAATGTGGCCCAAACGCAATATTGACTAGTGCTGTTCTGCTGCAGATTTGATACTGGCAAAGACAGAGTGGCTACCGTCCCTGTTAATCAACAGGATGTCGTAGGGCGTAAAACGATTCCCCATTTCCATGCCGGGTCCACCTATCGGCATGCCTGGCACTGCCAGCCCCAAGGCGCCATCTGGCGGTGCAGCGAGAAACTGTGCGATAAACTTCTCTGGAATATGGCCCTCGAAGATGAAACCTTCCTGAGTGACTGCAGTGTGACAGGATGTCCATTCCGGCTTCAGGCCCAGTTCCGCTTTTACTTTGCCAATGTCGCGAGGATGGTTGACATTAGAAGAATAACCGCGCTCATCCATGTGCTCGATCCAGCCCACGCAGCAGCCACAGGTTGGCTCCTTGTAGACATTCAGAGTGATATCGTCGATTGATTGGGCCCCGGCCATTGGCATGATCAGCCATGCCAGCAGTGCGATCAAACTATGGAAGAACTGCTTGTGCAGGATACTGTGTGCTCTGAAGATGTTGGTTTTCATGTTGCTCATTGCCTCCCCTCAGGGGTCAGTATGTAGAGGTCTTAATCAGATTCCATTATAAATATTCTGGTTAATTAATAAATTGTCATTGTTTGCTGGATATCAAGACTTGGCGCGGTATTTAGTTACTTGTTCTAGCTAAATGGCTGTTATTGCCCAGTCTCTACAATTCTTTCAAGTGGCTCGAGGCTTCTGCTGGGGCGATAGGCCTGCCGCTCAAGGAAGTCATATTGATCTCCCGGTTCGAGAAAATAAAAGGGGCCGCCACTGTCAATCTGGCGGGTGTTGTCGTATATCACCACGTAGCTGTTGCCGATTACCTCAAAGCGATTGTTGCGCACCACGATAGCCGTATCCTCATCCAACCCAATGTCCAGCAGCTCAGGTTTTGCGCTTGTGATTTCCAGCAGATCGAACTGGCGGTTGCGCCTTAGCAGATGTTGATCGATAGCAATATTGGATATGAAGCCAAAACCTTCCTCATGGTCTCCCATCATGACGGTGTTGCTGGTGGTATCGCCGCGTGCGAGATAGGAACCCAGAATTGTGGCGCCGGCAGATGAGCCGCCTATAACACCGCCGCGCTCCAGCAGTTCCTGCAAGGCATCATGGACTTCAGTGTGCAGGTATGAATCCGCCAGACGCCATTGCCGTCCGCCAGTAAACCAAACGCCTTTTGCTTCGCGAATTGCCTGGGCAAAAGCTGCTGTATCGGCTTCGGCGCGTTCATAGGTATGAATGAGTTTAAGTTTGGTGAGACCGGCAGCTCGGAATTGGTTTAGTCCCTGCCAGAATTCATCATAGTTTTCCGAGCCGCCAGCTGTTGGAATCACCACTACAGGCGCATCGCTGCCACCTGCGAGTTCGGCAAATTCACGCAAAATATCAAGGTCGCGCATCCCGCCACCCACGATAACAAGTGAACCATTTTCCGGACCGCGAGTCTGGCCAATGCACACAGACGAAATCAGCAACAACAGCAGGCTCACGAGAGGTATGCGCATAACGATTCTCAGTTTTTGGATGATTGGTTTAACTATCGCTTGTTTGAATTATTGGGAGAGCCTGTAAGAGCCACGCATTGCCGGGGCATGCACTGGCGGGCTGCCGTAGAGCGCACCGCGCAGAAACTCCGTGTTGGTCTCCAGGCTGAGCTCATTGAGCTGACCAAATGCAGCTAGCATGGCCTGGTAATCTGGCCCATCTCCGCCAAGAGCGGCGGCGTCGGACCATACCGTATTGTAATGTTCAATACTGGCATAGCGCGTGAGGGTGAAAATTTCGTCATATTCAGGATTCTCGACTGCCGAGCTGTTTGGCAAGTACAGTACGCGCCACTGCCCAACGGGGCGAGTCCCAATCTTTTCAAGGTAAGGATATACGCGGTCCCGCGTGATGATATGAAAGTCTTCGAAACTGCCTTTTCTTATGCGGCGATATTCCAGACCAAGGACTGGTTCGCCTGCTCGCGCCGCCATCAGTCGCACGGGGCGAGGCGCCTCGGCGGCAGCGGTGGCAACTGATTCGAACTGCTCGTTGCTGCCCGGCATGTAAATTGGGCGAGTCTCTGCCATATAGCCCTGCAGGAAATAGCCGCCGCGGGAGCCCTGTAAGACCTGGCGACGATTGCTTAGGCCCGCAGTAGAGGCGTCGCTCAAGCCGCCATTGCCCGCTAGCTGCAGCGATCCGCCAGTATCACCAGCCGCCTCATTGCTCCGGGTCGCCTGCCAATGTTCATAACTGGCGTAGCGGGCAAAGCGCAGGGCCTCATCCTGTCCCGGAGAAGCGTCATCGCCCAGTGGATAAATAACCTCGAAGTCGCCAAGAATACGGGCACCCAAGCGTTCGAACCAAGGCCAAACCCCAGTGGCACTCTGTTCATACCAGTAGTCATAGCTGCCCTCATCAAGATAGGCATGGCGCATCATGATGACTTCCTGCTGGTCAGTGCGTGGCACTTCGTTGCGGACAGGCACCGCCTGATCTTGCGCGCTGGTGACGTGCATTACCAGCAGGGCCATAAGAACAGAAAAAATAGTTAACACTTGTTTCATAACCTTGGGTGCTCCAAGTCGTTTGGTGATAGGGGTTGGCAGTAAGGCAGAGCGATATTAAAGCATATCAGGGCAGTGGCTTCACCGTGGTCTGTCTCGACGTTACCCTGGCTGGCACACCAGATTGAAAATTCATTTTCTGTGCTAAACAAGTACACTTGCCCTAGATCAACTAAGAAAAATAGGAAGCATAATATGAACCGCCGTAGATTTTTGAGCCAGGGCGCAGTGTTCGGGGCTGCATCTTGCCTGACCACCAGACCCCTGTTCGGCGCAGGCCCCGGTGATATCGATGATTTTATCGAAGCGAAGATGGCACGGGATCACATGCCCGGTGTTGCGGCCTGCATTATCAAGAACAATGACATTGTCTGGTCCAAGGCCTACGGCTGGGCCGATATTGAACGCAGGATTCCCTATTCACTCGATAGCCTGCAGAACATTGCGTCCATCTCCAAGACCTTTACTACGACGGCGATCATGCAGCTGAGAGAAGTTGGCCTGCTGGATTTGGATGCTGACCTTAATTCAATCCTGCCTTTTGCGGTGACCAATCCCAAACGCAGCGCCGATGGTATTTCGGTTCGCCAGTTGCTAACCCACACCTCGTTTCTGCGCGATGGACTCTTTTATGCGGAGCACTATGCCTGCGGCGATCCGCGTTTCGAGCTCTCAGTGTGGCTGCGGGAGTACCTTACGCCCGACGGTGCTTTCTACAATGCCGAGCAGAATTTTCAGGACTGGGAGCCAGGATCTCGCTTCGATTACACCAATATTTCATTTGGTGTACTGGCGTATATAGTTGAGCTAAAGTCAGGCATTCCCTTCGCTGAATACTGTCGGCGCAATATCTTCAGCAGGCTTGATATGCCAGACACGTCCTGGATGCTGGCGGATTCGGATCTGTCGCGCCACGTTGTTCCCTATACCTGGGTAGAAGACAGCACCGCGCGTGGTCCAACGTGGGGTGGAATTCCCCTGGGCGTGATACGAGAGGGTGGACCCACGCTTGAGCGGCGACTGGACGATGGTTATCAGAGCAATTGTGTCTATAACCATCCTAACTACCCCGATGGATTTCTGCGCACCAGCGTGAGGCAATTGAGTAACTATGCGCGTGCTTACCTGAATGGTGGCGAGTTCAGTGGCAAGCAAATCCTGAAGCCAGAGACCGTGGCTGAAATGCTCACCGATCAGCGTGTCCCTGCCGGAAATAGAACCCAGGGACTGACCTGGTCCTCGGATCGAGAGTTAAACAGTGAACCGCAGTGGGGGCACGGGGGTAGTGACCCGGGATCGAATACTGATATCAGGATTCTGCCCCGGCAGGGAATCGCTGCCATCGTGTTTACTAACACTAATGGAGTCACTCCAACCGAAATCAGCAACAGGTTGTTGGAGATTGGTGACGAACTGTTTTAGGCGTTTGCTGCCCATATCAGCCTCGATTCTCGGAAAGGATATGGAAAACAGGAAATCGGAAACCAATTCTTCTCGCTCTGAGTGCCGCAGTCTGAATGTAGACTGATAAAGGCGGCAGGGCACTATCCTGCCGCCCTGTTGCCTGCTGCTTCCTAACGCGTCAGCTTGAAGTTAATACCGATGTAGGCGGCAGCCCCAGCAGCGTTGTAATCAATGATCTCCTGATAGTCCTCATCAGAAACATTTTCCAGTCGGCTATAAACGCGAACACCCTCCGTTAGCTGATAAGACGCAGTCAGGTCGAACACGCCAAAATCATCGATAGCAATATTGCCGCTGTCTATGGCGTCAGCCTGTGAGCGATAGAAGCCATTCAAATTCAGCTTGCCATCGAGACCAGTGTAGAGAAAACCGAGATTAAAGAGGTGCTCTGGCCGGCGTAAACGTTGCGTACCGTCAGGCCGCTCCGTCTCATTGCGGGTGTAGTTGCCGGTGACTCTTAGAGAATCGGTGATTGGGATTTCTGCACTTAGCTCGATACCGCGAGAATTAGCCTGTCCAATATCCTGCAGGTAGCCACTGAAGGATGCGAGGTCAAAAAAGATGGCATTCTCAACATTCTGATCGAAATAAACGGCCTCCAGTCGCATAGTACGAGTGAAATATTCCACTCCTATTTCCCAGCCCTCACTTTCTTCCTGCTGTAAGGTTATGCCCGCAGCCGGAGGAAATGCAAAAGCACCAGCGTTATAGGCGATCTCGAAAGGGCTCGGTGCACGAAATCCTGTGCCCAGAGCGGTTTTGAATTTGAGCGTACCTTCGCCCAGATCGGCAAGATACGCTGCGCTGACCCGATAGTTGGTGTTGGTGCCAAAATCTTCATTGTCATCGTGACGAACACCTGCGGTGAAAAACACTGCGTCAGAGAAATCACTGAGATATTCGAGGAATACACCAATATTGTCTCGTCCTCTTCCGTTATTCCAAGCCTCTTCCTGATCTGCGCCGTACACGAGGTCAAAGCCCGGGAGCTCGGTGGCTGTACCAATATATTCCCAGCGCTCCAGCTTGCCAGCGGCAGTAAAGCTGGAGGCGCCCGCGGCGAAATTCTCTCGATCGCTGCCGGTGCTACTGTAGGAGAAGGAATGCGAAAAGGCAGTGCCCTTGTATTCCGCTTCAATGCGAGTGGCGCTAAGGGCGTTGCTCCCACTGCAGTCCTCCACGCGGGTGCGTGTGAAACAGCCATCGAACTCGTTGCGGCCATCTATATCACGGCGTACCAGTTGTACTCGAAACGATTCTGTAATATCCATACCGAGTCTGGCGTGCAGAGAGGTGTTCTTATAACCATCCGCATCCATTAATGTGTTATCAGAATCCCGTGAGTTAAAGCCATTGGTTTCGAAGTCGGTAGCAGCAAGGAAGTAGTCAAAGGCGCCGTTTCGACCCGCGATGTTGGTCGCCAGCTGATTGGTGCCATAGCGTCCAGTTTGGGCGTCAGCGCTGGCGCTGAAGCCCTCAGACGCTGAGCGTGAGCTGATGTTAATCACGCCGCCGGCATCGGCACCAAAGGCCAGACCCTGGGGGCCGCGCAGTACTTCAATTCGTCCGATCCCATCACTCAACAAGTGCTCAAACGACGTTGCGATTTGCGGTCCACTTGGATCCTGAATACGCACGCCGTCGAGAATTGTCAGGGTGCGAAAGCCTTCTTCGCCGCGAATCCTTACCAACGTGGTTTTGCCCGCACCGCCACTATTGCTGGCGCCAGTGGCAGGCATTTGTCTGAGCAGATCGGTTATGTTGAGAACACCGCGAGAATCAATCTCAAAATCGTCCATCACTGAGACGGACGTGCCGATTTGGCGCAGGGGAATCGCCACACGACTGGAGGTGACAACAATTTCTTCTAAATTATCTGACTGCTGCGCCAGGGTGATAGGGGAGCTAGTTGCCACCGCAACAACTGCGGTGACTGCTGTTCGCTTAAAGGTTATTAACATTACTGGGTTCCTCAATGAATCTAAGTTTCAATGAGGGAGAGATGTGAAGTAGTGAAAACTTGCGTGAGGCAGGATATCCAACTACCGATGAGCCCTCCGCTGCATCGTGACCGACTCACAGGCTAATTTCTGTAAATCGAGTTGCTCTGACTCAGGCCGGTATCGGGCTTACAAGCGGGACTTATAAAGACTCCACTTGCTTACCGTTGCGGGGGCAGCGCCGGATTCATCAAAGGGGTCAATGTTTGACTCTGTGTGATCCACCGGACTTCCCGTTTAAGCTGATTGCTTCATTCGATTTTCGCTAGATGTAAAATCTGCGAACCAACCAGCACCTGGGGCAGGGGCGTCAACCTAATCATTTACGGTGCCTCAGTCAATCTTCTTTGTGTTTAGTTTTGTTCAGGAGTTATGACAGCACTGGCTCTTCTCAGATTGGTTTCGGCAAATAAGGGGTTAACGGACCGTATATCGTTACGCAATTCAGGCCGAGTGCAAGCACAGCAGTCTCTCTTGCAGTTGCATTGCTGTTCCGAGAGACAAGCGGTCGCGTGTCTGGTGCGATTTACTGCGTAACAGTCACGAGAAGGCAATGGCAGCTTCATTTTCGGAAATTGTGACCTTGCAGGCAGGTTTGAACACGAGCCCAAGAGACAGTCTGAAGCCAGTGTGCACTTTCCCTTCTTCATCATTGCCGCTTATACTGATCCCCCTTGCTACGGAGATCCTCATGAATACATTAAAAACTGCTTTTTGCGCTGGCACGCTAATTATGGCCGGTTTTTTGCCCAACCTTGCCATGGCCCACTGGTCATTGAACAACGAGGCTTCCACCTTGAGCTTTGTCACGACCAAAGCCGAGCACGTTGCTGAGGTGCATACCTTTGATCTGCTCTCGGGTGAGATCGCAGATGATGGCGCTGTCTCCGTGACGGTTGAGCTCGCCAGCGTCAATACCTTGATCCCTATTCGTAATGAGCGCATGCAGGCGATGCTGTTCGAAACCAATTTGTTTCCGGAAGCGACCATTGAGGCGACTATAGACCTAGATACCCTTGCTGCAATGCCGGCCGGAGGCTCTGAGACCATGCAGCTCAATTTCAGTCTCAGTATGCGCGACATATCCCGCTCATATACTGCCGACGTCATGATAACCAGGCTGGATGAAGCGCTTGTCGCCACGACCCTGAAGCCAATTGTTGTGACTGCAGATGACTTTGGCCTGCAGACTGGTGTCGAGGCTTTGCGTGAAGTGGCGGGCCTGCCAAGTATCAGCCGCGCTGTGCCGGTTTCCTTTACAGTACTTTTTGATCAAGGGCACTAAGCTTCAGCCCTGTTTCAGTATTGGGGCGCTAAGGATCTTAGGGGGCGGAAGGATTGAGCGCTAATCCCTTCGTCCCTTTTTAGCAACTGAGCTTTATTTTCTGGTCGCAGCCTCATGTGTCCAAGCATTGTTGGGAGCTAGCGGGGATGGGATTAAACGCTTATTGTTTTCGTCTCTGTGACTCTCGATCCTACAAAGTCTTGAATTTGCCGCATGTCGGCATTGCCCAAAATGCCGCTTAACTCCATGCGAGCTGAACACAGAAGAAGTCAATGACGGAACCATCCCACCCAGTTTCCGCAAAGTCACGCATTCAGTCCATCGATACCCTGCGCGGTGTGGCTCTGCTGGGTATTCTGTTGATGAATATCATCGCCTTCGCCAACCCTTTCGCCGCTTATCTTATCCCAACTACCGACAGTGCAGATTCGGGCCTGAACCTCGCCACTTTCATGACTATGGATATTTTTGTTGAAGGGAGCATGCGCGCGATTTTCTCCATGCTGTTTGGGGCAGGGATGCTTATCTTCCTGAAAAAACCCGAGGCTGAACCGGGAATTGTAAAGAACCTTTTCTACCGGCGCACTTTGCTGTTAGTGGTATTCGGTTTGTTTAATGCCTATGTGTTGTTATGGGTGGGTGACATTCTTTATGCCTATGGCATGACAGGGTTTGTACTCTATCTGTTCCGCGATCTACCCGCGAAACGGCTGGCGCAGTGCAGTGGCGCCATTCTGTTGCTGCTTGCGATTGTGCATACCAGTGGCTACTACGGTGCAAGCAGTCTGGGCGCTGCGGTTGATGTGATCAATGCGCTGCCAGCGGGGACTGCGTTGAGTGCGGAGCAGGAGGAGGTGCTGGAGGACTGGGATACCTTTCTTGAACAGCAATTCATTTCCCCTGAGCTAGTCGAACAACAGCGGCAGCAGTTGCGCTCAGGATATTTGAGTAACTTTATTGCACTAGCGCCAGTTAATCTTATTCTGCAGACCATTGGTTTCATTGGTAACGCTTTCTGGGATGCGCTCTCTATGATGCTGTTGGGCATGGCCTTATTCAAATGGGGTTTGTTAGATGGCTCCCGCAGTGTCAAGATTTACGGATCCATGACCCTGTTTGGTCTTGGCGTTGGATTGCCTCTCAATACTTGGGAAACCGTTACCTTCGTGAGCTCTGGTTTCGAGCTACAGTGGTCTGCCTTCAATCGACCCACCTATGATCTTGGGCGTCTGTCCCTGGCGCTGGGTTACATTGGCCTGGTAATGCTGGTCTGCAAACTGGATCTGTTCAAATCTTTGCAAAGTGCACTGGCCAAAGTGGGCCAAATGGCGCTTACTAACTATCTGTCTCACTCGCTAATCTGTAATTTCATCTTCATGGGTTGGGGGCTGGGATTGGCGGGGGAGTTGCAGCGAGTTGAAATCTATTATGTGGTATTCGGCATCTGGGGTTTCCAGTTGATCTTTAGTCCACTGTGGCTACGTTATTACCGCTTTGGTCCCGCCGAATGGTTATGGCGTAGTCTCACTTATGGACAGCGACAGCCGCTACGCCAGACTTGATCCAGTAATTGTCATCACCCCATGATTGCCGTACCATCTTCCCCGCCCGTGACCATCCACCCTAGCTCTCTGCGGAGAGCCACACCAGCAGCAACGCTGTTCTAGTTCACTAGCACCCTTCCTCGCTGGTTCGAGACTATTGGTCCGGTTTGTCTGGTTCTTCGTTCATTTATAAGCGCCACATCTATAGATGATTCAAAAGACGCATCTACAATCATTTGTTTTCGCTGCCTTGCGGCGGGTAAATGGCCTTGACCCATGCTTGAACGCCTGAATTTTAACAAAGAGACGCTGCGCGAACTGCTCACAATCGCGCTGCCCATGGTGGTTTCCCAGGGCACCTTTGCGGTCATGATTTTTACTGACCGCTATTTCATGTCTCAGATCGATCCGACCCATATGGCGGCCGCGCTAGGGGGTGGTGTGGCCTGTTTCTTTTCTTTCTGTTTCTTTTCCGGGTTGTTTTCCTACGCAAATGCTCTGGCCGCGCAATATCTTGGTGCAGGTGAAAAACACAAGTGTCCCAAGGTGGTCATCCAGGGCTGGGTCATGACCCTTTGTTGTGTGCCGGTGTTGGCTCTCATTACCTATTTCGTTTCGGACATTTTTTCTGCCATGGATCATGATCCGGTCCAGGTGGAACTTGAGCGCACCTATTATCAGATTCTGATGCTTGGCATTGTGGTGACCCTTGCCAAAATTTGTGTGTCTTCCTACTTTGCTGGCATCGGTCGTACGCGAGTGGTGATGGTCTGTGATGTTTGTGGCTTGATTTTGAATGTGCCCCTGGCCTACGTCATGGTGTTTGGGCACCTCGGCTTTCCTGCCCTGGGTATCGTCGGCGCGGGGATCAGCACCCTCATTGCTACCGGCTTCGCTTTCCTTTTGTTTCTATTCTTCTTTTTCCGCAAGGCCCATCGCGAGGAGTTTTCGGTTGCCAGGGCCTTTGGCGCAGACTGGGGAATTTTTCGCCGCTTCTTTCGCCTTGGTTTCCCTTCCGGAGTCGAGCTTTTTCTCAATGTGGCTGCGTTCAACCTGTTCCTGCTGATGTTTCAGTCCTACGGTGTGGCGCAGGGCGCGTCCGCCGCAATCGTATTCAACTGGGACATGCTGTCCTTCGTGCCCATGATCGGCTTGAACATCGGCATGATCAGCCTGATAGGGCGCTTTGTGGGTTCTCGCGATATGCGGCGGACCGATGAAGTAGTCACGGCTGGATTTGTTATTGGCTTAAGCTATTCGGCGGTACTGGCGTTCATCTATATCACCTTCAGGTTTTCCCTGGTGGAGATGTTCGCGCCACCGCAAGGTGACTTTAGCGAGATTCGCGAGCTGGCTGCCTTCATGATGGTTGGTTTATCCAGCTACGCTATGGCGGATGCCGTTATCCAGGTGACCGGCGGCGTGCTGAGGGGTGCTGGCGACACCCGCTGGCTGATGTATGCCTCTGTGAGTCTGCACTGGGCCATGCTGGTGGCGCAGTATTTCATTATTCGGGTGTTTGAATTGGGGCCAAGGGTGGCCTGGCTGGCATTCGTCGCCCTGATCTTTGCCATTGCGGTAGTATTCGTGTTGCGACTTCGCGGAGACCGCTGGCGTGATGAGAAAGTGCTGGAAATGGTCATGGTTGAGTAATACCGCGAGCCCCCGTATTTTGCGTGCTGCAGCGCGACTTGCAGCTGCCCTGATTAGCAGTTAGCCTCTCAGCTCCTGTTTGGAAAACTCCACGAAGAGAGTGCGCTATGAATAAAATCCTTTTGCGAATCATGGGCCTGTTCTCAGCCGCGGGAATCCTGCTGTTTGCCGGGATCGCCCTTGCCCAGTCCCTCTATCCGTCTAACATCCTGGACATGAAAGGGAATTTTTCCCGCGGCGCTGCGACCGCCATGGGTGAGCCCTTTCAGGGTGTCCGAACCTCGGCTGGAAAAATCGAAGGCCTCTACCCCATTCGCAGCACCGGTGTCAGCACCGACGCAATTCGCGTTGCCGCCGACGCCTTTCTTTCAACCCTGGATAACATCGAACTCAGCCGCACCCACTTTGCGGTGGACGACCCGGAATGGCGTGACTGGTCGAATGTGGATGTAGGCATTTTCCCACGCCGAGGTTTGAGTCTCGAAGAGATGGACGCCGAGCAGAAAGCTGCGGCGTGGCAGCTACTGGAAGTGTCCCTGAGCAGCAAGGGGTTGGAGCAGACCCGCGCTATCATGCGTACCGAGCAGACGTTGCTTGAACTCAATGGTGAGCCGATCCGCTATGGCGAAGAAAAATATTACATCACCATGATGGGCATACCCACTGCTGACGGTCCCTGGGGTTGGCAATTGGATGGTCACCATCTCGTGATTAATTTCTTCGTGCTGGGTGATCAGGTTGTTATGACGCCCGCCTTCTGGGGTGGCGAGCCGGTGGTGGCTCAGGCTGGAATGTATGCCGGCAATACCATCATGCAGCCCGAACAGGATCTGGGTCTTGCTCTGATGCAGTCCCTTGATGGGTCACAGCAGCAGGTCGCTACCATCACGCGTGAGAAAACCCGTAACTATCCCATGGCGGCTGCCAATGCCGACAACAAGGTGCAGGATTATGAGGGCATCGCGGGCTCCGATCTGAGCAGCGCTCAACGCCTGGCGCTACTGGACTTGATCGAGGCGTATATAGGCAATCTGCGAGATCCCCATGCTGCCGTGACCATGGCGGAAATCGCAGAACATCTGGATACCACCTACTTTGCCTGGATCGGCCACTCTGAAGATGACGCTGTGTTTTATTACCGTGTCCATAGCCCAGTGATCATGATCGAATTCGATCATCAGAACCCGGTTGGCACCCAGATGCTGAACACGCCGGGACAACCCACACGCGACCATATTCACACGGTGGTGCGCACGCCCAATGGCAATGACTACGGCAAAGATTTATTGGCGCAGCATCTCGCTTCAGTGCAACATTAAACTCAATCTGGAACTGCAATCACGCGATAGGAATCCCCATGATCAAGAAGACATTGCTCGCTGCGGCATTCGCCGCCGCCACCTCGAACCCGGCGCAGGCACAATCGGATAATGCCTTTGGCATTCCTACTGAGCAGGTCACTAACCCTGCGGCCAGCGTCGTCGCGGCGCCTGGCTCAAGAGGTCAGGGTTGGCTGGGCCAGGGACGTTCCGAAGTGATGGCGCGCCATGGCATTGTCGCCACCAGTGATCCGCTGGCGGCTCAGGCGGGGCTCGAGATTTTGCAGCAGGGCGGCAACGCTATCGACGCGGCAGTAGCAGCCTCTGCGGTTCTCGATGTGACTTCTCAGAACGATACCGGCCTGGCGGGTGACTTATTTGCTCTGGTCTGGAGCGCAGCAGACCAGAAGCTCTACGCCTTGAATTCGGCAGGGTTTGCACCTGCAGGCTGGACCCCGGAATTTTTTAAGGAAGAATTAGGTCTGGATCGGATTCCCGGACGTGGCGTCAATGCAGCAACAGTGCCAGGCGCGATTTCAGGTTATGACGCGCTGCTCGAGCGCTTCGGCACCATGGGATTTGAAGAAACTTTCGAGCGCGCCGCGCGCCTCGCGGAGGAAGGCTGGGGACAGTCTGAGCGCCGCCATTCCGATTTGACCAGCCAGCAAGAAAAGCTGCTGCAGGATCCGGACTCTGCCGCCGTATTCCTGAATGAAGGTGAAGTACCGCCGCTGTATAGCATTATTAGAAACCCTGGTCTGGCTGATGCGCTGCGGCTGATTCAGGAGCAGGGTCGCGAAGCGTTTTATTCCGGCGCCATCGCCGATGCCCTGGTCGCCAAAGTGCAGTCAGAAGGCGGCGTCATGACTCATGAAGACCTGGCTACGTTTGAATCTGAATGGGTTGAACCGATCTCCACCACTTATCATGGCTACGATATATTCCAGTTGCCGCCTCCCGGACAGGGTTGGGCCGCACTGGAGATGCTCAATATTCTGGAAGTCTGTGCCCCCGAGCACGGACTGAATCTGTCTGCACTGGGGCCATCAAATCCAGATTACTGGCACTTCATGGTGGAAGCCAAGAAGCTGGCGTACTCCGATCTGCAGGCCTACAACGCAGACCCGCTGTTTTCCGATGTGCCGCTGGAGCAGTTGCTGTCAAAGAGTTATGCCCGAGGCCTGTGTGATCGCATCGATATGAATGCTGCCTCAGAGCCTTCAGTAAAAGGTGGCCTGGACGGCGGCACTATCTACCTGACCACCGCCGATCGCTGGGGCAATATGGTGAGCTTCATTCACAGTATTTTCTCTGTTTATGGCAGCGGTATCACCATCCCGCCCTACGGCATGATTCTGCATAATCGCGGCGTCGCGTTTTCCGTGGATGAAGAGCATCCAAACGTCGTGGCTCCCCGCAAGCGCCCATTTCACTCGATCATCGCCGGTATAGTGATGCAGGATGACCAGCCGCTCATGACTTTTGGTAATATGGGTGGATCGGTGCAGCCTGAAACCCATGCGCAGCACATGGTGAACGTCATCGACCACGGCATGAATGTGCAAATGACTACTGATGTGGCGCGTTTTACCCATAGCCAAAACAGTAACATCCTGTCCCTGGAGCATGATCTCTTCAGCCTGGTAGGACGGTCACTGCAGGCCAGGGGGCATGACGTGCGTTCGGTGAACGGCGGTCGCGTTGGCGGCTATCAGGGTATTCTTTTCACCAGGGATCCTAGTCTGCCGCAGCCTGTTTTTACGCCCGAGAGTATTACCGAGGATCATCCCGTTAACGGAGTTTACCGAGCTGGATCAGATCATCGCAAAGACGGTCAGGCGGTAGGCTGGTAAGCCAGCTACAGGCATAAAAGCGTCAGTTATCACTGATTAGAAGGAAGCAGTACTATGGAAATGATTTCTGAGCAGCTAATCGAGATGTCGCGGGACACTGTGTGGGCAGCCCTCAATGATACGACGATCCTGCAGCAGGCTATGCCCGGTTGCGAGAGCTTCGATGCCACTGGCGAGAATACTTTTGAAGCCAGGCTGGTCACGAAAATCGGCCCGGTCAAAGCCAAGTTCAAATTTGACGTTGAGCTATCCGACCAGGATCCACCCAATGGGTACACCATCAGCGGTGCAGGGCAGGGTGGTGCGGCGGGATTTGCGAAGGGGTCTGCTTCGGTGAGCCTGACTGAACAGGATGGAGCTACCTTGCTGGCTTACAACGTGCAGGCCAATGTTGGTGGCAAACTGGCACAACTAGGTGCCCGATTAATCGATGGCGTCGCGAAGAAGATGGCGGATGAATTTTTTGAAAACTTTAAGAAAATTGTTGCTGCAGGCGAGGACTAGACGCCCGACAGCATGAATTGGATCAAGAGGAGTGGAGAAAGTTATGGTAACGGTCAATATGACAGTCAACGGCAAACCTGTCAGCGGTGAAGTGGAGAGTCGCACCCTGCTGGTTCAGTTTCTGCGGGACAATCTTCGACTTACCGGTACCCATGTGGGTTGTGATACCAGCCAGTGCGGTGCCTGTGTCGTACATGTAGATGGTAAGTCCATTAAGTCCTGCACCTTGCTGGCAGTCCAGGCCGATGGCACCGAGGTGACTACCATCGAGGGTGTGGCAAATGGTAGTGAGCTTCATCCCATGCAGCAGGCCTTCATGGATAATCATGGCCTTCAGTGTGGATTCTGTACGCCGGGCATGGTGATGACTGCCCTTGATATAGTGAATCGCAATGGCAACAATCTTGACGAGGCTACAGTGCGCAAGGAACTGGAAGGCAACATCTGTCGTTGTACCGGTTACCATAATATCGTCAAGTCAGTGCAGGCTGGCGCGAAGAATATGGGGGGCTCCTGATATGAATGAGCAAGGCATTGGCGCCAGTGTGCGCCGCAAGGAAGACAAGCGTTTCTTAATCGGCAAAGGCAACTACACAGACGATATCAATGTGGCGGGACAAACCCACGCGGTTTTCGTGCGCTCTCCCCATGCCCATGCGGAAATCAAGGGTATCGACACCAGCGCGGCAATGGCTGCGCCGGGCGTGGTTGCGGTGTTGACTGGCGAGGATCTGGCCGCTGATGGCATCGGGCCACTGATTTGCGGCGTGACGGTAACCAGCGATGACGGTGAGCCCCACCGTGCGCCCGCCCATCCGGCCCTTGCGCAGGGCAAGGTTAACTATGTAGGTGATCATGTTGCTATCGTGATCGCAGAGAGTAAATCCGAAGCAAGGGATGCGGCGGAACTCGTGGATGTGGACTACAACGTGCTGCCAGCGGTAACCGGGACCGGCTCTGCGGCCGATCCCGGCCAGCAGCAAATTCATGAGGTGGCGCCTGGCAATGTCTGCTTTAACTGGCCGTTTGGTGACAAGGACGGGGTAGAGGCTGCTTTCGCTGCCGCGCATAAAGTGTCGAAGCTGGACCTGGTAAACAACCGCATGGTGACCAACCCAATGGAGCCGCGGGCAGCGCTGGGAGAATACAACACCGGCACTGGTGAGATCACGCTGCATGTTACGACCCAGAATCCCCACGTTCATCGACTCGTGCTTTCCGCCTTTAACCAGCTCGCTCCAGAGCACAAGCTCAGGGTAGTGGGTCCCGATGTCGGCGGTGGCTTTGGCGCCAAGATATTCGTGTACGCCGAAGAGCTGGTGGTGGGTTGGGCCTGCCGCAAGGTTAATCGGCCGGTGAAATGGAATGCGGACCGCACCGAGGCATTCCTGGCCGATGCCCATGGCCGCGACCATGTATCTACCGCTGAGATGGCGATGGATGAAAATGGCAAGTTCCTGGCCATGCGAGTGCATACAAAGGCAAATCTCGGCGCCTATCTGTCTACCTTCGGCACCATGGTGCCGAGCTATTTATATGCCTTTTTGTTGGCAGGCCAATACGCGACGCCACTAATTTATTCTGAAGTGAAAGCCGTGTTTACCAACACCGCACCTGTCGATGCAAGTCGCGGTGCCGGGCGTCCCGAAGCGACCTACCTGGTTGAACGGCTGGTTGATATATGCGCGAGTGATATGGGTCTGGACCCGGCCGAGATCAGGCGCCGTAATTTTATTCCGGTTGATGCATTTCCCTATCAGACCCCGGTGGTGCAGTGCTATGACAGTGGCGACTATCCAGCAGCACTGGATAAAGCGATGGAGCTGGCGGACTACGACGGCTTCGAGAGTCGGGCAGCAGAGGCCAGGGCGCGCGGTAAACTGCGAGGCATCGGTTTTTCTTCCTACGTGGAAGCCTGCGGTATCGCACCCTCGGCGGCGGTGGGTCAACTTGGTGCCGGCGTTGGTCTATGGGAAAGCGCCCAGGTGCGATTCAATCCCACCGGCAATGTGCAGGTCTTCACCGGCACTCACTCCCACGGACAGGGACACGAGACTACATTCGCGCAGCTGGTTAACGATCAGCTGGGTGTGCCGATTGAGAATATCGAAGTTATTCATGGCGATACTGCGAAAACCCAGTTTGGTATGGGAACCTACGGCTCCCGCTCGCTGGCTGTAGGCGGTGTGGCAATCTCAAGGGCATGCGACAAACTTATTGCCAAAGGCAAGAAAATTGCAGCCCATGCGCTAGAAGCCGCGGAAGGCGATATTGAATTCGCTGACGGCAGCTTTTCCGTGGCTGGCACCGACAAGGCGATGTCGATCGGAGAGGTGGCCTTCAATGCCTATGTGCCGCACTCTTATCCTGAGGGGGTTGAGCCAGGCTTTGATGAGAATGCTTTTTTTGATCCGACGAATTTTTCATTTCCAGCCGGCACCCATATTTGTGAGATAGAAGTAGACCCGGAAACCGGTGTCGTTGAGATTGTTAAATATTCGGCAGTGGATGATTTTGGTCGCCTGATTAATCCCATGATTGTGGAAGGCCAGGTTCATGGCGGCATCGCCCATGGTGTCGGGCAAGCGTTGCTGGAAGGCTGTAGCTATGACAGCGAAGGACAGCTGATTACCGCCTCTTATATGGATTACGCAATGCCTCGCGCTGACAACCTGCCCAGTTTCGACGTGGACTACGCGCCGACTAACCCGCCGGATAATCCGCTGGGTGTGAAAGGTTGCGGTGAAGCGGGGGCCATTGGCGCTCCCCCAGCCGTTATAAACGCCATTAGCAACGCTCTCGGTGTTAAACATATTGATATGCCAGCCACGCCTGAAAACGTCTGGCGCGCCGCGCAGCAAGCAACTGCGGCAAGCGCATAAGGGAGAACTGACATGTACGAATTCAACTACAGAAAAGTGGATAGTGTAGAGGCAGCGGTGGAAGCTATACAGCAGGCCGACGACGGCAAGTTTGTGGCTGGTGGTCAAACCATGCTGCCCACCATGAAGCACCGCCTGGCCAGTCCCAGCGATGTGATCGATCTGGGCGGGATTGCTGAGCTGGTCGGCGTCTGCGTCGAGGGTGATACTGTGATAATTGGCGCCATGACTACCCATGCCGCAGTGGCTGCTTCTGCTGAAGTGCAGGCCGCAATTCCTGCGCTGGCCAAACTGGCGGGTAATATTGGCGACCCAGCCGTGCGCAACAAGGGCACCATTGGCGGATCTATTGCCAATCACGACCCTGCCGCCGATTATCCGGCCGCTGTGATTGCCCTTGGCGCCACGGTTAAAACTTCCAGACGAGAAATTCCTGGTGAAGAATTTTTCACCGACATGTTCGAAACCGCCTTGGAGGAAGATGAGATCATCACTGCAGTGACTTTCCCTGTTGCAGAAATGGCGGCTTATATGAAGTTCGAAAACCCGGCGTCTCGTTACGCAATAGTGGGTGTTTTTGTCGCCAAGACCGGTGGCGAGGTTCGAGTTGGCGTCACCGGCGCGACTTCCTGCGCCCATCGCGGTCTGCAACTGGAAGCGGCACTTGGCGGCCAGCTGGATGCAAGCGGAATCGATGCCGTTGAGCTGCCGGTGGAAAACATGAACAGTGATATCCACGCCAGCGCAGAATATCGGGCCCATCTGGTTAAGGTTATGACCAAGCGTGCCGTGGAAGCCTGCGCCCAATAAGCTGATGAGCAGTATTCCAGCCTCTATTGAGCAAACCCAGGCGCTGCTGGAGCAGGGCAACTACGTCGCTGACCGCAGCCTTGCTACGACTCTGTTTCTAGCATTGAGAATGCAGCGCCCGCTATTCCTTGAGGGAGAAGCGGGCGTAGGAAAAACCGAGATAGCCAAGGTGCTCAGCGATACCCTGGGGCGTCGCCTTGTGCGCCTGCAGTGTTATGAAGGCCTGGATGTAAATTCCGCGGTTTACGAGTGGAATTACTCGCGTCAAATGCTTGAGATCCGGCTGGCCGAGGCGGCAGGTGATGTGGATCGTCAGCACCTTGCCGAAGATGTCTTCTCCGAACAATTCCTTATCGAGCGACCCTTGTTACAGGCTCTCAGGGCTCACACTGGCGGTTCACCGGTGCTGTTAATCGATGAATTGGATCGTACCGATGAGCCTTTTGAGGCATTCCTGCTGGAATTGCTCTCTGATTACCAGATTTCTATTCCCGAGATTGGTACCGTTAAAGCAGTAGAGCCACCCCTGGTAATTATTACTTCAAACCGAACCCGTGAGATTCACGACGCGCTCAAGCGTCGCTGTCTTTATCACTGGGTAGATTTCCCCTCCGCTGAGCGCGAACAGGAAATCGTGGCACGCAAAATGCCGGGAATCGACGCGCAGCTGAGCCAACAACTGGTTGCTTTCGTACAGCGCTTGCGCCAGGAAGATCTGTTTAAACTGCCGGGTATCGCCGAAACACTAGATTGGGCGGATGCCCTGGTGCAGCTTGATCAAGTTTCTCTGGATCCTCAGGGAATTGACGATACCCTCGGTACGCTGCTGAAGTACCAGGATGACATCGCCAAGATTCGCGGCAGTGAAGCCGCTAGTATCCTGGAAGAAGTGAAGCTGCAGCTTTCTGCCTCCCAACCTAAAAATGGCTGAGTCTCTCGCTGCGAATGGCGATACGCCTGCCCTCAACGGCAAGTTGGCCGACAACGTTTTGTTATTTGCGCGCCTGCTGCGTGCCGCAGGTCTGCAACTCGGTACTGGGAAGATCATTGATGCTATCGGGGCTGTCAATCTGGTTGGGGTGGAGTCTCAGCGGGACCTGCATACTGCGCTTTTTTCCCAATTTGTTACCAGACATGAACAGACGCCACTGTTTGACCAGGCTTTTGCACTGTTCTGGCGTAATCCTAGGCTCATGGAAAAGCTCATGGGCGCCATGTTGCCTACTACACGTACAGAACAAGATCAGGAGCAGGTGCTGCGCCGGCTGGGTGAAGCGCTAAGCAGGGGCGGTGAGGTGCAAACTGATCCGCAGGAGCAGGAGGTTGAACTGCAGGCCAATCTGTCATTTTCTGACCGGGAAATTCTACAGTTGAAAGACTTTGAGCAAATGTCAGAGGCAGAGCTTCAAATCGCTCGCAATATGCTGCAGAAACTGAAACTTCCCGTGCCCGATGTCCGCAGTCGGCGCTTCCGGGCATCAAAACAAAAGTCGCGCATCGACATGCGCAAGACATTGCAGCAGTCATTGCGAAATAGCGCAACCATTCCGCTACAGTTCAAACGCAATCGCGTGCGGCCGCCAGCTATCGTCGTTCTCTGCGACATCTCTGGCTCAATGGCTCAGTATTCACGTATGTTTCTGCATTTCATGCACGCCATCAGTAATCATCGTGATCGTGTCCACAGTTTCGTGTTCGGTACGCGGCTCACTAACATCAGCCGCTACCTGCGCAACAAGGATGTGGATATAGCTTTGGAAGCCACATCGTGTGCTGTTGAAGACTGGTCTGGCGGCACCCGCATTGGTCTCTGCCTGGAGCAATTCAATCGGCTGTGGTCGCGGCGCGTGTTAAGCCAGGGCGCCGTGGTAATTCTGCTAACTGACGGCCTTGATCGCGGTGAGGGAGATGGCTTACAGAAACAGATGGATCGCTTGTCCAAGTCCTGTCGACAGTTAATCTGGCTGAACCCGCTTTTGCGCTATGACAAGTTTGAGCCCAAGGCCCTGGGCATACAGTCTATGTTGCCCTATGTTGATGTGTTTCGTTCAGCCCATAGTGTGAACAGTTTGGCTGAGTTGCCTCACTTACTCAGCCAAAGCCGCAAACAGGTTGCTTAAATCGTGAGCAAGGTTGTTGAATTTCGAAGCAGGCAAGTAGAGCGTTACCGGCAGGAACGCATACCCTCCTGCTAGCAGGCCCAGCCCCGCATCATAGATGAGGGGTGTTCAGCAGCACATTTTGTTCTCGCAAAATAAGCGTTTACTCCACCCCTGTGTCTTGGTGTCGGTTTCCTGCCTCACACGTCATTGCAGTAATGCTCTGCTAGCCTACTCCAAGCCTCTCCGGCAATTTCGGGGATTCTCTCCAACAGTCACCCGCTTGCGACATCGAAACCACAATCTATAAAATTGTGAAAAAAAATTTAGAAGTTATTCCAAAGATTAGAATGGAGAGAGCCAATGATTTACGAAGTTGAAGGCGATATCATGTTGTCCCGGGCTCAGGTTATTGTTCATAACGTGGCGACGCGTGATCCAATGACAAGGGGTGTAGCGCGCACGCTGGCAGAGCGCTACCCCGCCATTGTTGAGGCCTATCATGCCTGGTGTGAGGAGACGAACCCAGAACCGGGAGAGATCTGGTTATGGGAAGCGGCGGATCACTCCCAGGTCCTGAATCTGATCACCCATGAGGGCGATGATGATCCGACCCGTCTGCGGCGGCCGGACAAGATAGCACTGCATCGCTGTTTGAGACGCCTGGCGCGCATGGTGTCTGAAGAGCGACTGAAATCTCTTGCCATGCCCAAGATCGCGTCAGGAGATTTCGGCATAGACTGGGCCGAGGTGCGCGGCATGATGGACTCGCAGCTCGGCGAACTGGTTGTTCCTGTCTTCGTTTACATGGAGGAGCTGGAAGGACAGGTTGCCTCTGAGCCTGGCATGTAAGAAGTCGTTTGCGCTAGTCCCGCAGGCCGTACACGATCAACTCGTCAGTTGCACTAATGGCGATGCGCTGATTTCCTGCGCTGTCCAGGAAAGTCATGGGATTGGCGTTACCGCGCTGCTCCAAAGAATCCTCCCACAACATCTCTCCGGTGCTGGCGCGCAAGGCGCGCAGTCGATTGTCATCGGTGGCCGCGATAAATAGCAGGTCGCTGGCAGTAACAAGGGCTGATGCCCGACCGGGTCGACCCGTGTTCTGCTTCTCTGCAGGCAGTGATTCACTGACTCCAACTGGCATGCGCCAGGCGATTTCCCCGCTGGTGGTATCAACGGCCGTAAGGTGGCTCCAGGGTGGTTGCTGGCATGGCAGCACCTGCCCGCCTATGTTGACTGCGAATGCCGAAGGTCGTGGCGTGCTTAAACGGTAGGGGAATTCTTTCCCTGTTTCTTCAAGCCAGCCGATGGTACCCAGGTCACTGGCAAATACGAAGGCTAATTTGCTATTGGGGTCAAATGCCACTCCACCCCAATTAGGGCCTCCCGCCAAGCCTGGAAACAGCAGCGTCGCTGCGCCTGCGCCCGAGCTGTCTTTGAGCGTCCACGGCGTATAGGGGCCGTCATTGTAAATCTCACCAGTGGTCGCGATAAGGTCCGCGCAGGCCTGAGCGTGATCAGGGCTGGTGAGATCCGATGTGACTAACTCATCCAATCCAAAGCGAACTCGCGCCATCGGAGGCGTGATTGACGGAATGGGTTGTGTGGGTGAAGCGACTTCTCCGGGGATGCTGCTGCTCGCTACCGGTTGTTCCTCGATACCGAAAATTGCGGCACCAGTTTCCCGATTAAGGATGAAGAGATAGCCTGATTTTGTGGTGACCGCAAGCGCCGGGACCGTCGAGCCATCTCTGTCAATGTCAAACAGCGTGGGTGGTGCTGGCGGATCGTGATCCCACAGGTCGTGATGGATAGTTTGGAAATGCCAGACATAGTCGCCGGAGTGGATGTCGACAGCGACTATGGAATTGGCAAACAAATTGTCACCGGCGCGATCGCCGCCATAGGCGAAGGGTAAGGGTGAGGCCAGCGGCAGGTAGAGTAAGTCTGTCGTTGCATCGACCGTGAAATAGAATGGCCAGGCGTTTGCTCCGAGGCGGTTCTCCCAGCTGTCGTCTGCCCAGGTGTCATGACCGCTTGCTCCGGGCTGCGGTACTGAGCTGAATTCCCAAAGTTTCTCGCCGCTGATAGCGCTGAAGGCCCGGGGATTGCCGATGCCGCCCTGCGTGCCCGGTGGGGTATTGGCCCCCACTACGATGATGTCCTCGTAAACGAGTGGCACCGAAATATAGGGAATTCCCATGTCAACTTCACCCCTATCACCAAACGACTGATCCAGTAATCCTGACTCGGAGTTCAAAGCAATAAGTCTATTGCCCACGGTGAAGATGATACGGGAAGAGAAATCTGCATTTCCGGGCCAGTAAGCTACACCACGGCGCGAAGGGCGACCCTCTAGGATACGGAAGCGCCATATTTCAGTGCCCGTCAGAGAGTCCAGGGCAACGATGCTATCTACCGTTGGTAGATACATCCTATCTCCCAACAGTATAGGTGTGACCTGGGAATTGGGGTTGCGGCTGTTGGGGTCATCACCGTTACGTAATGAAAAACGCCATTTAGTTTCCAGGGTGCTGACGTTGGCTGGCGTGATTGTCGTCAAAGTCGAAAACCCTTTGCCAGTAATGTCACCGCGGTAATGTGGCCAGTCGCCAGGGCTATCCTGGGCAGCAAGAGGCGATGGAGAGACGCCAGCAAGCATCAGGCTCATTAGTATCGGACCCAGTTTGGGTTTGAACGGATTAAGAAAGGCTGTGAGCGTGAGGCTGGATTTGGATATAAGCATTTTTGTCTCTTATGTTGATTTATAACCCGATTATGGGATGGACGGACAATATTTGAAAGAGGTGCGGCTGCCCGTGAGCACCGATATTCAAGACAAGGTGCTGGGTTCGTCCGCTGAAAAGAGCTGGCAGTCTGGAGTGTTGTTATACACTCAACACACTGGTAATTTGAAATTTTGCCGGGGTATAGCGTGCGTGCGATTCCTGGCTCGGCGGGTTAGGCCAAATGCCGACTATAATCAGGCTCGACTGCTTGGGCGGCAGTAAATCGTAATCTGTAATCGGCCTGATACCCATAAATGCCCTGAGGATGTCACCTATGAATTTACGTCTTGGTCTATTTGCGGCAGCGTCGCTGTTGACGTCATCTGTTTTTATTCTCCCCCAGGCTTCAGCTCAGCGTGGAGCGCCACCGCCGCTACCGGAAGGTCCGGGTAAACAGCTGGTGATGAACGTTTGTTCAACTTGCCACAGCACGGCAACGATTTCTCGAGCTGCGGGCTTCAGTACTGCCGCTGAGTGGCGTAGTTTATTCTCTACTATGATTGAGTTGAACGATGCTCAGGCGACTACAATAGCTGATTATCTGGCTGAACACTTTTCTGAAGATGTTTCCCGACGTCCGAATCTCATTGCCGGAGATACTGAAATCGAGATTATTGAATGGACGGTACCTACCCTCGGTCAACGCTCTAGAGACCCGGTAGAGGCACCAGATGGCTCTATTTGGTGGACGGGTATGTGGGCGAGTCTGACAGGGCGCCTTGATCCTGAAACCGGCATCATGGAAGAGTACAAATTACCACCCACTTCCAGGCCCCATACGGTGGTGCCCGATTCCGAGGGCAATATCTGGTACACCGGGAACAGCAATGCCACCGTCGGCAAGCTGGATCCAACTACGGGTGAAGTTACCGAATACAAGACTGAGGCCAGAGACCCACACTCTGCAGTCTTTCACCCTAACGGCAATCTCTATTTCACGGCACAGGGTGCAGCAGTGTTGGGTCGCCTGAATCCGAGAACTGGTGACCTCGCTGAGATTGATGTTGAGTCGCGGCCCTACGGAATTAAGGTCGATAGCAAAGGCACGGTGTGGGTGGCATTCAATGGCACCAACAAGATCGGTGCGCTGGATCCCAATACCATGGACATACACTATTACGAAGTGCCAGATGAGCGCACCCGTGTACGCCGTCTGGATCTGGATAGTAATGACATGGTCTGGTTTGTGAATTCCACGATGGGCAAAATCGGCAGGCTGGATCCAGCGACCGGAGAAATCACCCAATGGGACTCGCCTAGTGGCCCGCGTTCACACCCTTACTCCATGGCGGTAATCGATGATGTTATTTGGTACAACGAGTCAGGCATGCGACCTGATGCTCTGGTGCGATTTAATCCGCAAACCGAGTCCTTTCAGAGTTGGGCGATTCCTTCTGGTGTCGGAATCATCCGCAATACCTGGGTGACAGAGGCCGGTAATTTGCTGATTCATCAGTCAAGCTCGAATCAGGTTGGCTTGGTTAAGATCAATTAGAGCGGCAGTTAGCTGCAGAGCGCACAAACAAGCAGGCGGTGGATAGTAAAACAAGAAGCACACACTCTGCTGGGCGAATCGCGCCAGTGGTTTAAATCGTCAGCGGGATACAAGCTGGGCACCTTGTGTGTTGTAACCGGCTCAGAGCCGAGGGAACTTTCGTACGCGCAACAGGATATTCTCAAGTTGCTGGCCTGTCAGGCTAGATCTGCATGACGCGATCGATATCTTTCGCAAGAACCGGCTTTTTCGTCACCAGCGATACGCCAATAAATAACACCATCGACGTGATAAAAGCCACTAGAGGACCGCTGATGCCGTAGGGCAGCACGATTCCCGCCAACTGAACTGAAAAGTTGATCAGCAGCGCAGCGCTAATCGCTGTGACAGCGCCGGCAACAGACGCGCCGCGCCAGTTTAACCCGACAGCCACCACCGGAAAGATAGAAGCCGCAAAAGTGCCCCAGCCAAATGCGCCCAGCAGCGCGACCAAGGTCGCGTCGGCAAAATGTGAGTAGAGCGCAAAGCCTGCCGCAACTGTAGCCAGTAAAACTGTCACCACCCGCGCCCAAAAAAGTTCGTTCTTCACGCTGTGCCCGCGCACGGCCTTGGGAATGTCGTGGATTATGGCGGCGGTACCGATGTTTAGGAAGGCATCTGAGGTCGACATAATTGCCGCAAACAAGCCGGCGAACACGATTCCGGCAAGCAGCGGATTAGCAAACACGGAGAGAAAGGTAGATGCCGCATCATCTGGCAGGGCGAGGGGGTCTACCACGCCATCGATCACTGCGGCGCGCATGATAATACCGATAGAGATCCACAGCAGCGCTGCCATGACGTAACCGAACAGTGACATAGGCAGGATGTTGCGATTGTCTGTCATCTTCTTGTTCATCATCATTTTTGTAATGAGATGGGGTTGTCCGGCAAGACCCAGGCCAAATACAAAAAACCAGCCCAAGGATGCCATGACGCCAGCGGCACCAAAAGGCATCATCGCCTCGGAGTCATCAGCCAGAATGATAGAGGTAGCTTCCTGCATGCCGCCTTCAAAGACAGACATGGCTGTCATCAGTATCAGGGAACCAGCCACAATCATGATGGCACCCTGCACTACATCGGTATAGACGCTGGCGATGATGCCGCCAGTGACACAGTAAAATATTAGAACTGCTGATGAAATAACGACACAACTCACCAGGCCGATATCAGCAAATGTCTCAGTGCCGGAAAGAATTGCCTGCATGACTACCGCCATGGCCAAAATCTGGGTGGCGAGGTAGCCCATCACGCCAAGTACTATGGTCACGGCCATCAGAAAACGCACGGCCTCGCTGCCGTAGCGGGCAGCGACAACATCCGGCAGCGATAAACAATCCCTCAGCTCAGCAATCATACGGATGCGCTTGGCAACCAGAAAGAATCCAATCGCATATCCGATGGAGGAAATCACCACCATCCAGAATGAACTAACGCCAATTGAATAGACCAGCCCAGGGCCGCCCACGAAGCCGAAGCCGCTGAGGGTACTGGAGAACAGGGCCAATGCGACCACGATGGGTCCGAGTCCGCGACCTGCGATAAAGAAATCACTGCTGTCGTGGGTGCGCCGCATCGCCCACAATCCCGTGGCGATGCAAAACAACATATAAATGACGACCGCGCCGACAATTATTTCCTGGCGATACGCTTCCATGTCCTAGTCCTGGTTTTCTTCCTGCTGGCACTCTTTCAACAGTGCATTGAATTCTGCTTCGTCTGCTTCGGTGAAAATAAAATGGCGAAAGCCCAGGGTGTAAATAGCCACTAGTGGGATAGCGCCTAGCCAGGTGCCATACATTTGCCAGGCGGTAGGGATAGGGAAGCCCATGAAGTAGCCGGTCTCACCAGTGCGTAAAAACTCCTGGTGAGTGCTGAACATTGCCCACCAGATCAGTAGCATGATGACCAGCGAGACAGCCATGGCGACCACAAATTTGGGGCTGCGGTGTCGCTCGGAGACACCAAGAATGGCAAGGCAAACAACCAGGGTTAACAGTAGGGCGTTAAAAGCGAAGGCCAGTCCGCCAATATGTTCCAATCGAGCCGCACCGTCTTCCCCAACCACCATGCCAGGAAACTCAGGATGAGGTAAGCCACCAGCATTGGGAACTGTTTCCGCCAAGCCAATGACGAGCAGAATAATCCCCATCAGCGAACAAATGGCGAAAATCCAATAGATTATTCCTCGGGTCATTTGGCTTTCAGGCTCCGCGAATTGAAAGTTCCTTAGTAGTTGCGGGCAGAGCATAAACACGCGGCCCGATAGAGTCTAGGAAAAACGACGGTGCGCCCCTGTTTTCAGGCTCAGCCGTCCTTCTTTGTGCTGCCCGCGCAGTTCGCCGAGTCAGGGCTTGGAGCCTCAGTCTGCCTTGACAACTAAGCCGGGACAGTCCATTTTCCCTAGTCCGCTGAGGCCCTTGCGCTAGCGGTCGGACACTCAATTCAAGAGGTAATAAGAGGTAGAATGACTATGCTTAAAACCAGCCTCCGAGAAAACAGCCCGGGCATGCTGAAAATCGGCCTGACAGGCTTGCTCCTGGCCACTTCGGTTACGGCCTTGGCCCAACGTGGAGCAATTACGCCAGACGCCCACGCCGGTCAGCAGCCCATTAACAATTTACCCAATCCATATGAAACGCAACGGGATTTCGGCACGCTGCCAGACGGTCGTCGCTGGGGTTCGGTGAGCGCGGTCAACGTGGACGTGGATGGCGTCCACATCTGGGCGGGAGACCGTTGTGGCACTAATTCCTGTGCCACCTCAGACGTGGATCCAATGGTGAAGCTCGATCCAACAGGTCGTGTCGTCGATTCTCTTGGTGCCGGACAAATCATCTGGCCCCACGGTATGGATATTGATGCGGAAGGCAATATCTGGGTCGCGGATGCCCGTCTCGCCAATGAGCGAGAAATTGAAGCAAACCCCGCAGCGCGCAATCACGGCAGCTCAGTGCTCAAATTCAGCCCCGATGGCGAGTTACTGATGGTCATCGGCACTCCCGGTGAGATGGGCGATCCGCCAACGCATCTGACTGAACCTAATGACGTATTGGTGGCACCAAACGGCCGCATCTATATTGGTGAGACTCACGGTGCCCAGTTCCAGGACGAGCCAGGCCCTAATTCCAAGAGCCGCATCACTATTTGGGAGCCAGATGGAACCTATGTGGGTTCCTTCGGGGAATGGGGTCAGGAAGATGGTCAGTTCCGTGCACCGCATTCACTGGCCATGGACTCACAGGGCCGCCTGTTTGTTGCCGACCGTGGTAACAACCGCATCCAGATTTTCACCCAGGACGGTGAGCATCTCGACACCTGGTACCAGTTCAGTCGAAACAGCGGCATCTTCATCGACAAGAGCAACGACTGGTTGTATGCCATCGACTCGGAGTCGGATCCTAACTACAACCCTGGCGGTTGGCGCAAGGGCCTCAGGGTCGGTAGTGCCAGGACCGGGGAGGTTTACTACTTCGTGCCTGAGCATGTTTCACCTGAGCGCTCATCCGGTATGGGTGGCGTCGGCTCAATGGGTGAGGGTGTGACGGTAGATGGAGCTGGCAATGTGTATGCCGGCGAGGTTGGCCCGATTCAGGGTATGACCAGGTTCGTCCCACGTCTGATTCCATAGCGGCGATCAGCTATAGCGTAAAAAGGCGAAGCTTCAGGGCTTCGCCTTTTTTGTGGGTGGCTCAAATTTGTGGGTGGCTCAAATTTGTGGGTGGCTCAAACCTTTGGGCTATCTAACAACCCGGCCCACAAACCCGTATAATTGCGTTTCACCATTTATAAGGCCTGCAGTAATCGTGTTTAGTTTCAACCAATATAGAGTTTTTCTCAGTCTTAAGTTAGTCGCAATCTTGTTTGCCTTCTCTGTTTCAAGTGTCCAGGCGCAAACGCAGGTAAAGGTCACAACCAATCTTGGGGAATTCACTCTTGAGCTATTTGATACAGCGGCACCAGGCACGGTTTCAAACTTTCTTAACTATGTGACATCGGGGCGCTTCAAAGATAGTGTGGTGCATCGATCCGTACCAAATTTTGTAATTCAGGGCGGACAGTACTTCATCCCTGCCGACACGACTAACCTGAACCAGATTCAGATCGATGGCACCATCGCTAACGAATTTAACCAGTCTAATCTGCGCGGCACCATCGCCATGGCCAAAGTTGCGGGAAACCCGGATAGCGCCACCAGCCAATGGTTCATCAATGTCGCAAATAATACGTTTCTTGACAGCGACAACGGCGGATTTACCGTATTTGGCAGGGTGTTGGGGGACGGTATGCAGGTAGTGGATGCTATTAATCAGCTTCAGCGGGTGCAGTTGTCTGCCGCCATTGCAGAGATGCCAGTGGTCAATTTCACCGATGCGCTGCTGCGGGAAAATTTGGTGTTAGCGGATATGGAAGTGGTTACGCTCGAGACGCCGCCCGCCCTGAACCGTTTTGATGACAGCAGCAATCAGCTCATCCTCAGCGTAGACGCTGGTAGCGCTGGTATTTTTCAGATTGCGTTCTCTATTGAAACTCAAGACCCCCAGGTTATCGTGCGGGCGCTGCCCACCAGTCTGATACCGAAGACGACTGTCGAGGCAGGCTTTTCCACGTTCAATGAAGCGACGGGTCAGCTAACAATTCCCGAGCTTGAAGTTGGTGGGCAGGTCGCCTAT
>Ga0181559_10000271_pt1 | contig 45891 bp, 39 predicted proteins | sample 011ome_21_FD_133752 | JGI IMG/M metagenome (GOLD analysis project Ga0181559, IMG submission 133752) | Coastal salt marsh microbial communities from the Groves Creek Marsh, Skidaway Island, Georgia - 011508AT metaG (megahit assembly) | ecosystem: Environmental > Aquatic > Marine > Intertidal... | reverse complement strand
AGAAGAGTAGGAGAGGCCGTGAAGGCACAGTCGATTTATAAAGAAGAAGATACCGTTGTTCCGCGCTTTGAATTGCCCTCGTTGTTGAAGTCCGTGAAGGAGGTCGGCAAGTTATATGGCTTCAGAAGCGTGTGCTATGGCCATGCGGGCGATGGCAACTTACACGTGAATATCCTGCGCGATGAAATGTGCGAAGAAGACTGGAACAAAACCGTGAAAGTGGGCATTCGTGAACTCTTTGAACGCGTAAAGAAATTGGGTGGAACCATCTCTGGCGAACACGGCATCGGGCTGGTTCAACGCGATTACATGGACATCATGTTTTCAGCATCTCACCTCGAATTGATGCGCTCCATCAAAAAAGTATTTGATCCTAAAGGAATATTGAATCCGGGGAAGATTTTCTAGAGAAGCCCTTAGATCAATAGTAGATCTCCAAGTCAGAGTTTACACCCATATAATACTTCTTATTTCTTTTGATGAATGTCCAAGCCTGCATACCCAAAAAAAAGAGCAAAAGGTGGAACTAGTGGATTTTGAAAAGAAGCAATCGTCACAATTGGAAATAGGACCAAGCATATCCCTGATTTTACTAATGAATTATCATACCCAGCATCAGTAAAGTTGCTAATTGAAATAATGTCTTGAATTGGAATTTCAATTCTTGGTTTTCCTTTTTTAATGATTTTACCAAGGATACTAGGTTGTTCACCATCGTGTATTCCCAGTATTTTCAAAAGAACCAATCCTTCGCTTTCAAATTTAGGCATGAAAATGTCTTATTTTTCTGAACTAAAATTCAAACGTAGTTTCTAGCCTTTTCTCAATCTCTTGCTCTTCTTTTTAGTCAATATTCTCAGTTTGGCTTTTTGACCATTGGATTCTGAAATGTGTGACACTACATCTCCAGATTCCAAAATATCACTCACATTCATTATATTAATTATTGCTGCATCAAAGGAATAGTTGATGACTTTTACAGAGTCATTGGGATAATACATAAGCACTTTACATTTCTTATTGATATCAACATAAACAGCGTATTCAAAAGATTTCTTAAAAAGTCCAAATCGCAGCATCAAGTGTGTCGCCAACAACTTTGTGAACAGGAATTATGGTTGTATCGGATTGACAATTTGCATTTATTCTGAGCAAGAAAAGTGTCAGAATTAATGTGATTTTCACTCCAGATGTAATAAGTATTCCCAATACGTATTAGGTTCGTTGTTTGCTAAAAGCAAGTTAATGCTTCAGGATCTATAAATATGACAACTGAATCCTAAGTAAGGCCTATCCAAATGGAAATTGACTTAGTATTATTTGGAAAATAGAATCGGTCTAATATAGTTTTTTGAATCCAAGGAAGCTTTTTCCAAACCAATCGCCCAATGAACAAATCACTTTATTGCTTAAGCAGCATCATTGTCTGATGCTGATCGTTCCTCAACAAATACAATCCCTGTGGTTGATCTTCCATATCGACTACTGTTGAACCTTTTTGTACAGTAAATGATTTGATGATTCTACCTGTTGCATCCATCAATTTAAAATAGTTGATTACGGCAGATTCGATATTCAACATGGAAGACACGGGGTTTGGAAATGCACTAAACGATAGATTATTCTCTATTTCATCTAGACCTAAACACTCCACTTGATTAACAATAATTGTATCAAATCCTGAGCATCCAAGCACATCGGTCACTTGCACCCAATATTGGCCAGCACTATTCACTACAATGTTGGAATTCGTTTCACCTGTGCTCCAAAGAACCATTAATCCAGTTCCTGCGTTTGCCGACAATAAGGCCGTACCACCAGGGCAAATGGTTTCGTTTGGCCCCAAGTCCACAATTGGATTTTCATTCACATCCACAAAAATGCTAGAGGTTGTGCTACAGCCATTTGCATCTACTACTACCAAGGTTAGCGTATCATCGGTTGAAGAATTCGTGCTGAAAGTATTGTCACCATTATTCCAATTGTATGAAACGTAATCATTATTTGCCTCAACAGCTCTTGGAGCACACAAACTGGAGTCTAAGCTAAATGTAATTGGAATCATCTCGAACACCTCTAAATCGAATGTGTCTGTATTTATGCATAAATCATTAGCAGATGCTGTAACGGTATAAATACCAGAAGAAGACACAATGATTGTCTGAGAAACTTCTCCCGTACTCCAAAGAAATCCTGCCCCCAATGTGGTTGAACTCACGCTTACCGAAACGCTATCGCCAGGGCAAAGAGTAACCGAATCTAAGGAAAGGCTTACGTCTGTTAAATCAATCAGTGATAAAATGGCCACAGTATCTGAACCTACGCATCCAAATGCATCTTGTACAGTAACGGATAAGTTGCCTATGGTGCTTAGTTCACCAGTGTTCGTAACTGAGCTGTCGGACCAAATATATTGTGCAAAGCCACTTGGAACGGTTTTAGTAAGCGTTGACCCATCGCAGATTGAAGTGTCAATTCCGAGATCTACCAAAGGTGGAGTTTGAACGTTTATGGTTTGTGAGGTTGTGTCACTGCAAGTCCCATCCGAAACGATCAATTCTATCACCATTGGACTGTTCGAGTTAACTGGTTGATATGCAATGGTGTCGTTCGAAATTAGTTGTCCATTAATATTCCAATCTTGCATAATTGCTCCTCCTCCAATACTTTGCATAACGAGGGTGTCCCCTAAACAAGCTGGATTTTGGTTGAAAGAGATTTGAGCAATTGCCGGACAACAACCAATGTTGGTTACCGTTAGTGGATATCCAATGTGAATATCGTTCACGATTCCATTTACGAAACTTTGGGCGTAAACCACATAAGTATTAGCCGGTGAAGCCGGAACAGAAACTGTATAGGTAGGGAAGGAGAGCGCTCCCGCACATATCGGTCCTCCACTGTAGTTGATGTTTAAATAAATTGTATCATTTGAGACCGATGAACTACTACCTAGGTAGGCATAATTGATGCAACCTTGTAAAATAGAAACTGTGAAAGCCATTGGAGAACAGCTATTTTGATTGAGGTTAGTGCTAATGGCACTTTGAATATCAATGATTTGAGCAGTAGATCTTAAAGCAAAAAAAATGATGAAAATCGTGGTGTATATTAATCTCATAAAAAAGGGAAATAACTAACAGGCAAAAGTACACTAATTAAACTCCGAAAAAAGGCAGAATTTTAGCAATTCACATCTTTAAAAGGTCTTCTACAACATCCATTTCAAAAGTCGTTTCCATATTTTCACAACATATCCTCATTTTATCGCGCTCGTTTGTGGCGTTTGGTGGTAAATTATTACCAGCATTTTCCCACGTTTCTCGGTTTGGCCATTGGGCATAGGCTATGTATTCGTATTCAGATTTTTTATGCAGACTAGATACCAACCCTCCTTCGTACTGTTGAATCAAAAAGGTCATTTCTTTCCAAGCGGCAATAAATCTCTTATTGTGATTAGGTTTTAGGGTGAATGAATAGATTACCGTTAACATAGGTTGTGGTGATGATTTGAAAGCTCGATGAAGGTAGTCCTTTTCTTTTTGTTTAGCCTACACCTTAGAGGCATTGGTTACAAGCTGGTGTAGAACGAACACTAATGCTACGTGCTATCATTTTTTTTCACTAGAATTGATATAAGATATCAAAGCATTGGTCGAAAAAATTCAAGAAAGATGCTAGAAATTCGTTCTTTCAACAGGAGATAAGTTTCATTTGAAAGTTGATGATCATTTTATCCTAACTAACCTATTTAGATTGTGATCCGCCAGAAAAAATTTTCAGAGTTGATGTCGTTGCAACCTCAAGCGTCCATGATGGATGTTTTTCTTGAAAAGGCTCAAACATTGTTTTCGAATTGGGTTATCGACCACGATGGCGTTAAGTATGAATTTGTTGAGGCAGAGTTCCTTCTTTGCACAAATGATGATACGCATCCAGATCCGAACATCGATTGTGATGACCATCAATATACCATGGGCCATTGGTACATTCCTGAAGGAGGTGTGGATATAACGTTTGGAACGCCAGATTTTGCTGCGTCTATTTACTTGCGTGTGATTAAAAACATTCAAACAGGCGAGCAAATCATTGGTCCTGGTGCGTGTTTCAAAGCTTTGTTTCAGAATGCAGGTCCAATTCATGGAATTTGGCCTTTGCCGAAGTTGGAAGAATGCGAGAATCGTATCGAAGTTGAACTGCTGACATTGCCCCGAATTGGTATCTCATTGGATGAGCGATTGGATGAACTCGACAGAAGATTGAAGTTTGTATTTAGGCCATATCGCTTAGCAAGATTAGACAGCCAAAACACCTTAGACAAATACATGGCAGCGCTTTTCCTTGATAAGGTGCAACATAAACAACAGTTGATGAGCTATTCGTCTAATGTGTACTCAAAATACGAGAAATACTACCTCAAAGGGTTTGAGTCTGATTCCATTGAAGGTTTATGGAGAATCAGTTCTCGCTCGCACCGCATGGCGGCTCTTCTAGGTTACTTGCATAAACATCATCCTGATTGGGTAATGTAAACGTTGTTGGATTATTTTCCTACTGCATAGTGATACTGCACCATTCCGGTTTGGTATTCTCTAACTGAAATTAGTTTGAGTGTTCTTTCAGGAATGCCCGTTTGAAACAGTTTTACACCTCCTCCTAATAAAACTGGAACTACCGAGACGATGAACTCATCGATAAGATCAAGTTTCAAAAGTTCGTTTACCAATTGTGCTCCACCATCACAATAGATGTTTTTACCCTCTCGATTCTTAAGGCGATTTACCAATGCAGTGAGATCACCGTTATAAAAATGGGTGGTTCCAATGGATGGTTTTTTGCTTCTGGTGATGATATAGGCTTCTTTATCGGCATGCGGAAAAGTATCCACCACGTTCATCACCCAATCGTATGTTTTTCTGCCCATGATTACTGTGTCTATGGAGTTCACAAATTCTGCATAACCGTAGTCTTCGCCTTCAATGTACATAGGATTTAAAAAGCTAAGGACATCCCCAGGTTTCGAGATGAAACCATCTACCGAAGATGAAATGTAAAGAACCAATTTTCTATTGGACATAAAACAACTAATCGTGCGGTTCTATATGTATTAAAATTTGCCCCAAATTACCGATTTTCTAATGCAGCGTATCTTTCAATTGGCGCGATTATGGTACCTTTCCTTCACATTGATGCTTCCATCAACAATAGCATGTAAGTCAACATTGTAGTGCATACCCGCTTTTCGAATGAAGCATTTTTCTGTTCCAATCACCCCGTCTACTGTCAATGATACATTCCTTATTTCTTCCATGAGGTCGTCATATACTTGCTCGTCCATGATTTCACCCAATGCCGGACGAAAGATGAGGTAGCTGTTGTAAACGATAAATCCTGCCGCAAGCAAAGCCGCCCAGTCATCAGCAGTTTCAAATCCTTTGCCAAAAACGAGTGAAATGCTAATGCCCACGAAAGCCATTACCGATGTAATGGCGTCACTGCGATAGTGCCACGCATCGCAGCAAGCGAGGTGCTGTGCGTCTCCTTGCTTTTTTTTCATAACGATCCGATATGAAACTTCTTTCCAAATAATAATGGCACCCAAAACATACAATGTCCAAAGCTTGGGTGATGGATGCGGAGTTTGAATGTTTTCGATGGCTTGATGTGCAATGACAGCGGATAATACCAATAAAGTAACAACTAAAAAAGTAATCAAAGGCTCAATTTTTCCATGCCAATAAGGATGGTTTTCATCTGCTGACCGTTTAGCATATTTGAATCCTAGGAGCACCAAAACTGAAGCAAAATGTCTGTGGTAGATTCAATGGCATCTGCTATGAGCGCGAAGGAATTGCCGAAAATTCCGTCCAATGCTTTGATGTTCGCCAGAAGGGTGTTTCCAACGATGCTAAAGTAAGTAGTACGGATGGCCTTTTCTTCAGATTTCATGCAATTCGAATAGTGCAATGCAAACTAAGTGAATCAAAAAGAATATTCCTGCATTGGCTTTGGTAAGCTAAATTCTTTAGTCTATTGAATAATTATTGAATCGACATTATTCGAAAGGTGTTGTCATTCACTTGAACAATATCGCCAAGCGATTTTCCATTGAGTGCTTTGGCTAAGGGACTAAGAGCCGAAATGCAGAATATTGAAGTTGTACCGACAGAAATGTTACCGCATGCAGCGCCAATAAGGAATACTCCTCGCGAGGTTTCAACAAGGCTTCCATTTGTGGCAATTGAGTGCGGGTTATCCATTTTAATCTGCTCTAAGTCATTCAAAATGGCATACTCAACCGACAGTGATTTTGAGAGTTTCTCGATTTCTAGGTGAACCATAGCGCGTTCTGTATCATGCTTATCCCCAGCGGTACTTTTTGAATTTTGTGCGTTGCCATCATTCAAATCATTGAGCTCTGCTTTGAGTCGCTCTATTTTTTGTGAAACGGCTGAAATGGCCGTGTTTATTACATCTCGCTTTTCAGGTAGGTTCATTTTTGTTCTTTCCTTCCATCAGCATGCAGAGCAAACCGACCTGCATCTTTATCGTGCACTTGCTCTTGGTTTGGCCAGGGCCATCCGCCAAACTGCGTACGTTGGAAATCCATCATCGCTTGGCGAATCTCGTCTTGAGTATTCATCACAAAAGGACCATACTTTGCTACAGGTTCATTTATTGGCTTTCCTTGTAGCATTAGCATGAATGCTTCTTGATCACCATTGTGAATTTCAATTTCAGCCGTTGGGTCAACATGCGCAAGATAACCAGCGTTTACAGCCGTACCATCTATTGAAACAGAGCTTCCTTTGTAGAAGAATAATGTTCTATTCGCTTCTTTGGATGATCCAGGAAGCATCCACTTAGCATACGCCTCCATTTTAATGGTGAGCACACTTACGTGATTTTCTGGTTTCGCAGCCCAAGAATCTGTAGTAGGCGAGAAGGCTTTTATTCCTTTTAATTCTCCAGCAATGATTTGAACTTCAGTCACATTTCCATTACCATCTTTTTCACTCAAAACAGGAATTTCTTCGTTCCAGAGCATTTTAAAGTGAGGTTCAACAAACTTGCTGGCCTTCGGTAAGTTCAACCAAATCTGGAAAATCTCCATTGGATTTCCTTTGTCTGAATTGATCAGAGGAAACATTTCTGAGTGCTGCACACCGCGGCCGGCTGTCATCCATTGCGTGTCGCCCGCGCCAAAACGTCCCGCTGCACCCAATGAATCGGTATGATCTACAAAACCTTCTTTATTGATGGTTATGGTTTCAAATCCTCGGTGTGGATGGAAGGGAAATCCTGGAATGCTTTGTCCGTGATACATGCGCCAACCATCCTTTATAGTGAAGTCGTTTCCGATATTTCTACCTACAAGGTGTTTTCTGTCTACGCCCATTTCACCGTTTCCCTCAGGAAATTCATCGCGGTGATAAACACAGAATAAAAAAGGATCTTGGGTTTCCCAAGGAAAGCCTAATGGCTTGATCGATAAGATTGCGCTCATAGTGTCAAATTTAGAGGTAAACATCCATGTACTGCAGATGGTTTAATCGATTGTCACAGCAACTCGTTAATCCTCTGTTAATCGAACCCTTCGCGTGAGTTGAGGTTATACTTTTGCTCAACTCTTAAAATTAGATCTATGCTAAGCAGAATTTCAAGATTACTTGTAGGTTCTTTATTCATTGTTTCAGGATTGATAAAGGCAAATGATCCGATTGGGTTTTCCTACAAACTCAATGATTACTTCGCTGCAGGCGTTTTCAATATGCCATGGCTCGATCCTTGGGCCTTGGAATTATCGGTGTTGGTGTGCGTAGCTGAGATCGTATTAGGTGTGGCAGTTTTGTTTGGAGCCAGGATGAAATTGGCCTCATGGTCTTTGCTCATACTGATGATTTTCTTCACATTCTTGACTGGGTATACTGCCATTGCGAATTGGTTTTTTGACAATCCGGAGTCGGGTCTTACCAATTTTTTCGAAGGCATTTTTGGCTTTGTGGCAAGGGAAGACATCAGCTATATGAAGGACTGTGGATGTTTTGGCGATGCCATTAAACTCACACCTTGGGAGTCATTTGCGAAGGATATTCTGCTGCTAGTTTTTTCAGTGATTATTTTCCTAAAACGGCATCAAACAAAGCCTGAAGATCTGAAAACAGACTTGATCAATTTGGCGGCCAGCGGACTGCTCATCGCTGCGTTTTCTTTGGGAATGGTGAACTGGTATTTCCCAATGGCTTTCGCTTTGGTGTCATTTGGTGTTTTGCTCGGCATTAAGAACATGATGAAAAGTGATGTGCGCGATTGGATCATGTCAGCAGCAGCAGCCGTATTGAGCACTTGGTTTAGCTTATACTGCATCATGCACCTTCCGGTTAAAGACTTCAGACCATACAAGATCGGAAACAATATTTCAGAGTTAAAAGAATGCCCACCCGATGCACCTCAAGATGTTTATAAGGACACCTGGTACTACAAGGTAAATGGTGAGGTGAAAACATATACTACTGCCGATGAACCTTGGAAGATTGAAGGGGCAGAATTTGTGAATCGGGAAACAGAATTGATATTCAAAGGTTGTGAACCACCTATACATGACTTTGTATTGGAAGATGCCGATGGTAATGATTATACCGAGGATATTTTAGCAGAGCCATTTATTTTTCTTGCTATTTCTTATGATATAAATGCAGCCAATGCGGATTTTCAGGTTGCGTTGAACGCATTGAATGAGGGTGCGTTGAACGACCCAGACGGTGGACCATACATGTATGGATTGGCTTCGAATACATATGCAGAAATCGATGCCTATCGCCATGAGCATCAAGTTATATATGATGTGCTTACAGGTGATGCTACCATGTTGAAAACGATTATTAGGGCAAATCCTGGATTGATTCTTTTAAAGGAGGGAACAGTAGTAGGTAAATGGCATTATAATGATTTACCTATTTACGAAACATTCAAATCGGAGTATCTTCGATGAGTTGTGTTAACCATTAATATTTTCAACCTTACTACAAAGGCGATTTTAAGCCTTTTTGGGCGTTGTCATTATTGTGTTCAAGCTATTCAATGTTTTGCCGAGTGATCCAGCGTGATTATGGGTGGCAATCACGCAGATGAGCGACAAATTCAAGTGATTCGTTCAGAATTAGGATTGAATGAAGCTCTTCCAATCCGATTTGTCCACTTTTTGAATGACCTCAGTATAATCAGTGTTAAGAACACTTCAATTGATCATCCTTGGAACGAGTGGTTTTCAATGCCTGTAGGCGAATCTTCAGTCATTTGATGAAATGGCCCTACTTGAGAAAATCATATTCCAATCGAACGTTGGTATCAAAGGTTATTCTAGATGCGCTTCCCGAATCTATTGCCTTGGCATTGGCATCCATATTTTTAGCAGCATTGATTGGAATGCCACTGGGTGTTTTTGCAGTTCAACATCCGAATGGTATTCTTGATGTGAGCTTGCGAGTATTGACATCATTTGGGTTGGCCATTCCATCGTTTGTGCTTGCCATACTCATTGCATGGGTTTTTGGGTTTTTATTGCACGATTTTCTTGTTTTACCCACCACTGGAAGCTTGTTTCAATACGATGTGCAGCAAGGACGAGAGGTGATTCAATTCCATAATTTGATTCTACCATCGCTGGCGCTTTCAATCCGTCCCATGTGTGTTACAGGTCAACTCATGAGGAATAACATGATTGATGTAATGCAGAAAGACTATATACGCACAGCACTTTCTAAAGGATTGTCAAAAGGCGTAATATTGTTTAATCACGCATTGAGAAATGCCATTAATTCGGTTTTATCTGCCATGGGTGCGTGGATTGCCGCGCTCATGACGGGCTTAGTTTTTGTTGAGTTTTTATTCGGATGGAAGGGCCTTGGGAACGCCTTACTCAATGCTATTGATTATCAAGACTTTCCAGTTATCATCGGATTGAATTTGGAGGTGTCAACTACCTTCATATTGATCAATTGGCTTTTAAAATTGATTATGTCCTTTTTGACTCGACTTTACTGAACGAATAACGCCTCACTCTGGGTATTTTTGCAGTATGCGAAAGAGATTAATTGCCGGGAATTGGAAAATGAATCTGCACTGGAACGAGGCGATGTCGCTGATAAGTGAATTGGTTCAAATGGAAAATCAAAGCGACTGGACCAGTGTTGATGTGGCCATTATTCCACCAAATATTTATTCGAGATCTGCATTTGAGTTTTTAAAGAATGCAGGATCGAGCATTATACTCGGAGCACAGAATTGTGCAGCCACATGCAATGGAGCCTTTACGGGCGAAGTATCCGCTTCAATGATCGAGCAGATTGGTGCTGCAATGGTGATTGTTGGTCATTCTGAACGAAGAGAGTATTATGCAGAGGACGCATCTGTTTTAAGAGAAAAGTTGAATCGTGTTCTTGAGCAAAACCTAACGCCTATTTTTTGCTGTGGTGAGCATTTAGAACAAAGAAAGTCGAATAAACATGAGTCAACCATTCAGCGTCAACTAGAAGATGTTGTCTTTCATTTTTCAGCTGGCAATATTTCTAGAATGGTTATTGCCTACGAGCCCGTTTGGGCTATTGGCACTGGTGAAACGGCATCTCCTCAGCAAGCTCAAGAGATGCATGCTTTTATTCGATCGTCCATCCAATTGAAATATGGTGCCGAAGTAGCAGAAAACATTAGAATTCTTTATGGTGGAAGCATGAATCCAACCAATGCCGCTGAATTGCTTTCTCAATCAGATGTAGACGGAGGTTTGATAGGTGGAGCCGCCTTAGACGCTGCAAACTTCAGAGCAATAATAGAAGCATAAAAGCCTAATCCTCGTCCTTTTTCTTGTTGGATCTGTTGCTTACTGGCCCTAATTTAGATTCAGATGGCTTGCCAATAGACTCTCGCATTCCAGTATCTGCCTGAATGTTTTTGTATCGCTGATAGTCCATTACACCCAAGTTTCCACTTCTAAATGCTTCAGAAATTGCTTTTGGGATCTCCGCCTCAGCTTCAATAACTTTAGCACGAGCTTCTTGCGCTTTAGCTTTCATTTCTTGCTCTTCCGCCACCGCCATCGCTCTGCGTTCTTCCGCCTTCGCTTGGGCAATATTTTTATCTGCTTCCGCTTGATCGATTTGCAATTCTGCGCCTATATTTTTTCCAATATCAACATCCGCTATGTCGATGGACAGAATTTCAAAAGCAGTTCCAGAATCGAGCCCTCTAGACAAGACTACTTTGGATATTGAATCTGGATTTTCTAATACTTTTTTGTGGCTTTCAGCTGAACCGATTGATGTTACAATTCCTTCTCCAACCCTAGCTAATATGGTGTCTTCTCCAGCTCCACCGACCAATTGCTTGATGTTTGCTCTCACTGTAACCCTTGCCTTTGCAATGAGCTGAATACCGTCTTTTGCAACGGCTGTAACTGGAGGCGTATCAATTACTTTTGGGTTCACAGACATGGTTACGGCCTCAAAGACATTTCTACCAGCCAAGTCAATAGCAGTTGCCATATTGAAATCCAATGGAATGTTCGCTTTATCAGCAGATATGAGAGCATTAACTACATTTTGCACGTGCCCTCCAGCTAGATAATGCGCTTCCAATTGATCCGATGTAATCACTATACCTGCCTTTTTTGCGGCAATCATTGCATTGACGATGATTGATGGTGGTACTTTTCTCCATCGCATAAAGACCAGCTGAAGCAATGAAACGCTTGTTCCAGTTAAGATGGCTTGAAACCATAGTCCAACAGGCACAAAATAGAGTAATACCCATAATCCAACAATGGAAAGGATTACAATGACAACGAGAAGACCAATTCCTGATAGCATATTATTTATTTATCTGTATAACGGTGATTTTGTTTGCGTCAATCTGAACGATTTCGATTTCAGTTTCCGGTTCAATGTACGCACCTTTTGACGAAACTTCAATGTATTTATCATTGAATAGCGCTTTTCCTGTGGGGTTCAACCTTCCCACAGTTTTACCTTTATCGCCAACAGTCAGCATTACGGCCGGATTATCCACTTTGGAATGAATGTCTGATTTTAAACTTAGCCTATCCCACGTTTTAGTGCGAAAGGCAAGGATTACCAGTCCAACGGATATAATGCCTGTACTTGCAAGAACATAATGACCGAAGGTAACGCCAACTTCATAGGCCAAAACGAGTGATGTAATCATCAATAGTGCACCCGCAATTCCAGCAATCCCAATACCAGGTATTAAAAAAATTTCAATCAGCACTAACCCTATGGCAATGATTAACAGTAGGATAACGATGCTGGCAGTCATTAAGGCTTGTAATATTTTAAAGCTTCTGGCATGAAGCTATTGATATCCGCAATGCGCGTTTCGTCATGGGGGTGAGTGCTCAATATTTCTGGAGGTGCCTGACCGCCATTTTGCGCCATTCTTTTCCAAAATTCCGGAGCAGCTTCAGGATTGTATCCCGTAATGGCCATAAAGATAAGTCCCATTTTGTCAGCCTCTGACTCGTGCATTCTCGAATATTTAAGCATCACCAATTGCCCCCCGATGCCATATGATTGAAGGAGTAGGTTTTGAGTTAATTCAGGTTTGTCTTGAAGGGCCAATTGCAATCCTATTCCACCGGCTTGAAGCACTAATCCTTGACTCATGCGCTCATTTCCATGACGCGCAATGGCATGCGCAACCTCGTGGCCCATTACCACCGCCATACCCAATTCATCTTGGGTGTAAGGCAATATTCCTGTGTAGAACACCACTTTTCCACCGGGCATACACCAGGCATTAACAGTAGGGTCATCTACCAGGTTGAATTCCCAGTTGAATCCTTTGACGCGATCGTTTTGATGCTTTTGTTTTAAGTACGCCTCGGCAGCACGTACAATTTTTTGTCCCACTTCATTCACCATTTTTGAATTGAAATTATTTCTTGATATAGGCTTGCTGTCATTTAAAAATGCTTTGTACTGAGTGAGGCTCATGGACATAAGCTGACTTTCTGGAAGCATATTAATTTGCCTTCTTCCGGTCACAGGAACTTTGGCACAAGAGAATAAAAAGAGGAGAAGTAGAAAATAGGCTGTTTTTTTCATCATTGCTCTATAACGGCAGATAAACCTCTTGACTGTAAACCTTTGCAGAGAGGGTGCAGTTTTTCGAAAGCTCCGTGTTTTACATCACACTTACCCTTAGTATGTACAATCCAAGCTACTTGTTCTGCCTGTAATGGTTCATGCTTGCAGATATCAACAAGTGAGTCGATCACATAGTCGAATGTGTTCTCATCATCATTGTAAAGAATGATTGCATGAGAATTACCTTCATCAATGCGCTCATCTATAAGCTCGTCCGTTTCAATTGCTGTACTCATCTTTTTCAAAATGTGAGTTGCAAAGGTAATTGCTATTGGAGAATAATTATTGACCTACAGATTTTGCTTGTGTCAAGCCTACACTTCTAAGCTCAGCGGCCTTGGCATTGGCTGCAGATTGATCTGTGAACGAACCAAAATAGTAGCTGCTGCTGCCATCGGGGTTATTTACTTTATCTACTCCTTGCGCGCTTAATGATAATATTTGGGTCGCTTCTATGAGTGGAATTTCCCCAACGAAAGTGCCCAACAAGATTTTATACGTGGAACTCACTTTTGGTTGAGGAGCTGCAGCCGGAGCAGGAACAGGTATTGGAGCAGGTGTGGGAGTAGGAGCCACTTGTGTATTTCCTCGAGCGACTTCTACAGCCACCCTCACACCATCTTTGTAAGCCGTAACAAAAGCGTCAGAAACACCCAAAGCGCGTGCTTCATCTCTGGCTTTAGTTGCTATATTTTCATTGTCAAATTTACCTGTGGTATAGCGATATGTTCCGTTAGGTAGGTTTTCTTGATTCAATGGAGTGATGTTGTAGATAGCTGCAGCTGAAACCGGTTTTGAGAACACTCCCACCTGCACAGTGAAGAAGGTGCCGCTCATGTTCTCAATGGCATTGATTTCTATACTTCCTTGCTTGATGATGCTGGGTTTGAAACCAGGTTGAGGGCCAACAGGAACAGCATTATTAGCTCCCCTTGCAGTTGAGTTTGAGGCAATTCCAGCTCCTGCCGGTTGTGAAATCTGTCCTCCAGCCTCTGCGGTTTTTGCATCGTTGATGGAGATTCGTTTTCCATTTAGATAGGCCACAACGAAGGCATCGGCATACCCAATTCCTTGTATTTTGACCTTCGCGGCATCAGCACTGCTGAATGTGTTGAATTCTCCTGCTGAGTATCGCGTAAATCCCGAATTGGTTGATTCGCCAACAATGGGAGCTATACCCTTAAAAGCATCCTGCTTAATGGCATTTCTAAACGCACCAATTTGTACTTTATACAACAGTCCTGTTGGTAATGGAGGATCTACTGGAATGGGATTACGATCATTGTAAACGCTGGTAGGGGCTGTTTCTTCCAGTTCGAAAATGGTGTTGGTTAGGTAGTCTGGCTCTACAATGAGAGAGGAATTATCTTCCGCCACAGGCGCATTCAGTCTAAAGGCTTTTTCATCGTCAAATGGATTGTCAGATGTGTTGGTTGTTCGCGAGGCGGTTGGTAATGCTGCAATCGATTCTTGTGGAGTAGGGTCAACAACTGATTCCTTGCCTTCGGGATTATTGTAATACGCCAAAATGTTCATGTACGCCTCTTCTGGAAGAGTAAGCAGACTTCTATTCGCTTCGTTTTCAATATATGTTGCTTCTCTTTTCAGTCGGGCTACATTTTCTGAAATACTGTCTGCACGTTCAAAGTCGGCATAGGCTTGATTGGCTAGTTCTAATCTTGCTTGGGAGCCTCCAGCTCCAAGGGGCGTTGAGGCTGATTGTTCCATCAAGAATTTACCTCGATTGGTGTACTGCTTTTCGAGCGATTCTAGGCGATTAATTTCTGTTCGAATAGAGTCTGTTTTTGCCTTTTCTCCTTGATAAAATGCATATTCAGTGGTGGCCTTAATATCAGCGACTTCATTCGGATTCAAAGTTTTATTGGTTACTGGTAGCACCACCTCTTGCATCGGCAAAATGATGAAGTTTTTGGCGATGGTGGCATTTTCTATTGCTTGCATTTCAGCTACTAGTGCTTCATTTAAATCTGATTCCTTACGCTTTAAGGCGGCATCATTTTGCAATACCATGGCTTGCTCAATGGCTGCAAGTCGTGTTTTCTTCTTTTTGATAGCTTCAGCTGCATCGAGTGCAGCAACTGCTTCGCTTGTTAACTGAGTTGCTTCAGCTTGCACAGATGCTGCTTTTTGTGCTTGCTTCTCAGAAGGAAGCATATCGCCCACTTCCATAGTGAGCACCTGTGTTTCAACAGAAGCTAATTTTTGGGCTGCTTCAGTGTAGAAAGCCGATTCCATTTTAATTACGCGTTGTTCGGATTCTTTTTGAGCAATCTGTTTCTCAAGTTCAACCTTTGCCTTTTTCTTTTTGGTTTCGGCCAACTGTGTCTCCAGCGAATTCACTTCATCGTTGATGTCTTCTTGAAGTGATGTCGATTTTTCCGCGTCTGCGGTGTATTCCTCTATAACAGGACTTTCTACAGGTATATAGCCCTCAAAACGTTCACTTCCTTTTACAAATACCGAGGATGGAGCAGAAGGCCCGGAGGCCACACTTTGATCTACATTGAGCGAGTCGAGTCGGGTTTGTACGGCTTCTTTTTCAGCATTTAGCAATGCTAGTTGGCTTTGCAATTCATTGATCAGTTTGGGATCATTGGTGTTTGCAATACGCGCTTCTGTTTTGACTTTCTCGTTTTGTATGCCAATCATCCAATTCTTATTCAACGTTACGCTTTGAGCGCGTTTTAGATTATCATCGTGAATGATATCTATTTGATTTTGAATTTGTTGGAAGGCATTGCTGTTGTAGTTTTCTACAAACTCGAAGAGTTGGGCTTGCAATTCTGATTGTGAAGCCGCAGAGGCTATTGCATCTTCTTTACCTGAAGCCTCTTGTTTAAGCTCAGTAGCCTTAGCTATTTTTTCCAATCGTAGTTGACTAACATCAGAGGCCTTCGCTTGAAGTATGCTTTTAGTTTCTGCGCTTTCTGCTGCCTCAATTTGCCGGGCAAGTACATTCATTTCATTCTGTAGCTCGTTTGCCCAATTGTCATATCCGCCTGCCAGAGCAAGAATATCTTCAGATGAATTGGATGCTTCCGCTTTTTGCGCTAACGATTCTATGTGGGGAGCATAATTGTCGTTGATGTCCTCCACAGCTGGTGGAAAGCCATCGCTCTCGAGTAGAGCTTGTGTTACAGGAGGAGTGGAACTTGTATTGTCAGAAGCAGTGCTTTGGCTATTGCCGCCTGAAGTTCCTCTAGATGCCGCTTCGTCACTTAAACTAGCAATCCGCTCATAGCTGGTCATTGCTAGTTCTTCTTTTTCTTCTTTGTCTTGTTTCAATGTCATCATCAAGGCATCCAACTGGGCCAGTGAAACAGCATCAGAAGTGTTAGATTTTACATTCTCAACTGAATCTATGCGCACTTGTATGTTTTCAGCCCATTGATCATAAAGCTCCGCTTTTCGACTCTCTGCAATGATAGGGTCCTCAGCGTTGGAAGCCATGCTCAGCTCATCTTGAAAGTGTGCATCATAATCTCCTTGGATGATTTCTGGTTTTGGCTCTTGCGCTGCGATGGATCGTATTTCATCATTCACACTTTTGTTTGCCCCTGTGGTATTGGAATTGCTATTGGTGCTTGATGTAGATGAACTGCCTGCATTTCCGTTCGAATCTTTTTCACCAGTATCGGCCTTACGGTTTTCGCTTAGGTTTTGAGCCAATGCCTCTCCTGATTTTTCAGGTTGAACGAAGGCCATGAGGGCGGGATCAGACTCTGCACGTTTATTCAATACGTTTTGCACTTCATTGATCGCTGATGAACTCACAACATTGGTCATTTGTGGCGCTTGTTGAGTGGCCAATGCCAATAACGTAGTAGAAAGGTCTAAGTAACGTTTGGCATTTGCTTTTTGAGTTTCTAAAGCCTTGAACTCTTTTTTGGCACGTTCGAGCGATGCAATTTTTTGAGGGCGAGAAGCTTGGGCTTCGTCAATTTGTAATTGAAGCTCTTCTTTTATCAATTCATCTTTCGAATTCTCGATTTCTGTATTGTAATAGGCGATTTCCTCATCGATGGCTGTGATGTCAGATTCCAACGATTGAACTTCCTGATTTTTGCTTTCAAATTCAGACAAGGTTGGATCCATGCGCTTTTCGAAATCTGAAGCGATTTGACTCTCAAATTTTTCGAGTGGCTTGAAGTTATTTTGGGTAGCCGCCAATTGCGCATACTGGGCGTTGAAAGCGGTTTCATCTAAAGCACCTGATTTTAAAGCTGAGAGCGTGCCTTCCATTCTTTCAACCGCTACTTGGCGCCTTTCAGCATCATCTTTATAAATTCCTGCTAGCTCGGCTGCAATGGCCGCCTTTGCTAAATCGGCCGGGTCGTCAGATGAGATGTTTTCTTGGATTATCTCATACAAGGCTGCAACTTTTTTGTCCATGGTTGAACCTTCCTCTTTCAATGCATTCACTGCTTTTTCAGCTAAGACAATTCGCTCTTCTTCACTTAAACCAGAGGGATTGCTGTTTTTATCTTGGGATGTTCCCGCACCCACGATTTCTACCGTTCTAACTAGATCTTCTTCTGAGGAGTTGACCGAAAGACTTGCTTGCTTCCTCAAAATATCGGCCGTGAGTAATTGTTCATCTTCTATAGGCTCATCAAAATGGTTGATGATCTGAAGTTGTTCTTTCCCGTCTATGGAAGCCAAGATCATTTCTTGACGAAATTGCTTCAAACCTTTTTCGCGCGGCACCTCTACAATTCCCGTGTGTATGGATGAGCTTTCTTCAGCTTCAACGATGAATTTGTATTTCCCGCTGCCTTTCAGATCTAATAGGTAGCCACCCAATTGACGTTCAGATTCGTAAACCCCCACCACCTTATTTTGGATCATGTCTTCAACGGTAATGGTTGCTTTTTTCGAACCTTCAGCCTCAAAGCTTCCCTTAATTAGCGTTAAATCAAGAGGAATGCGCTCAATGCCGATGCGATACACTGTAACTTGCTTGTTGTTTGTTTCTCTATTGCTGGCAAACCAAGCAGAGTTTTCTTCAATGTCTGAAATGAACATAAATTCATCCCAAGGCGTATTGACAGCAAATTCCATGTTGATGGGCTTGGTCCATGAACCATCGCCCCTTCGCTCACTTTTGAAAATATCATATCCACCCATACTGTTGTGGCCTTTCGAAGCGAAATAGAGCATGTTGCCTTCCGGATGAATAAAGGGGTAGTCTTCGTCAAAAGGAGTATTGATTTCGTCACTTAATCGCTTGGGGGTACTCCAACCACCGCCTGGAAGTTTTTGAATCACGTAGAGATCTTTTCCCGTTGCGTTTTTTTCGGAATAGGAGGCGTAATAAATCAGTTCCGCCTCTTGCTGAAAATACATCAAGAAAGAGGCATCGCGTTTTTTGTCTTCCTCAGACATGAAGTCCTCAGGTTTCACAATAATCTTACCTCCAAACTCAGTCAGGTCATAGTTCCGATAGAAGTCACTGCGCGGCAAAACACTGCGTTGGATAACGGAAATGTCAGTGAAACTCGAAATGAGGGTTTTCCCATGCTCGCATTGTTCTATGTAGTGGGCAACCAGCGCAGACTCTTTTTCTTTTTTTGATGATGCCGGTACGTATTTTTTATACTCTCCAATGGCTTTGTCAAACTGGTAATTCAAATGAAGGCCAAGTCCATAATAGAAATGGGCAAGGGCAGGGGCTGATGGGTTCTCGACTGCAAATTTCAAATACTTTAAAGGCTCTTCCTTGTCCTGAGCGGTGAAAAGTTGACAAGCTCCGAACCGATAATTGTATTCCGGACTCTGCATTTGTATACTTAACAGAGTAGAATAAATTTTAAATGCAGCTTCGTAGTTTTCCTGTTCGAAGAGTTCGAGAGCCTTTTTGTTCAGGTCTTCCTCCGACTCTTGAGCCTGTGAATACGGGGCACTCAGCAGAAAAATTAATGATATGGCGATGTATTGACAAACCTTCAAAACTGTCGATAAGGTGCTTTTAGTTGTAAGGTAAAAGTCTTAAACAAGGTTTGAGTTTAAACCCTCTAAAGCAATGATTTTAATCAATAGAATGTGAATAACGCAAAAGCGTCAATTAATCGTCTTCCCCAACCTGTCTGATTAGGTTTTTCAAGGAGAAATTTGCCTTGCTTTCTTCTTTCCTCACTAGACGTTCGATGTTCTTTTGATGGGTGATCAACACCAAAATGGCCACGAACATTGAAAAGACAATTAAGCTGGGTACTGTAGCACTGTACACGAGCACAATAATGAATGGAAAACTCAACGCTGCAATCATTGATCCCAACGATACGAATCGAGTAAGTGAAAAGACTAAGATAAATACGCTTAACGCAACCAGGGCACCTTGGTAATGAACTGCCAACATCAAACCCAAAAGTGTCGCTATGCCTTTACCTCCTCTAAACCCCGCAAAAACGGGAAAAATATGACCAACCACAGCCGCAATGCCCAGTGCTAACTGGTAATTTACAAATGCTGCTTCGCTGATGGGTTCTTCGGCAAAAATGTAGACCAAGCTCACTGCAAAATAGCCCTTCAAAGCATCGATCAATAAAACAGGAATACCTGCTTTTTTTCCAAGCACCCTAAATGTGTTTGTTGCGCCTGCGTTGCCACTTCCATATTCTCGAACATCAATACCATAAAACGACTTTCCAATCCACACTGCTGTAGGAATTGAGCCGAGTAGATAGGCGATCAATAAGGAAATAATTGTTGGAATTGTTACCATCTAGTGAACGCGAATTTAATATTCTGTAGAAAATTGGTCCTCAGAATTTACTAATGAAATCATCTCTTCTTCTTTTACTCGATAGCATAAAGCTGTATGGCGACTCACCTTTTTCGGTCTTCAATTTACGCTTATCTGGCTTGAGATCAGTGATGGTAGTATTGAATTCGTCTAGGCTCGAATAAGCTTGCATAGTGTTTCTAGAATATTGGAAATACCACCAAGTTTCTTTATCGGCTTCGAGGTAAATCGATATGGCAGGAATACGTCCGACTTCTACTTCCACTTTTCCATTGACTTTAACATTTACTTGTCGCTTACCAATATTTCCTACACCGATCTTACCCACTGATTGGTATGAGTCGGTTTCAGGATTCCACTTCAGTTTTACTTCCGTTAGAAACATGTTTTTTTCCAATTCAGAGGGGTATTTTCTGAATTCACCAGTCAATGTGATGGTGGCAATGAGTTTATCTGCAGCATCGGTTCCAATGTATTCGCGCAATCCACGCTGATAGGTTTCTCTTTCGAAATTTGAGGGTTCGCCCAAGGCAATTTCAGCCATGGTTTTGCCCATATCGTCTATCAACTTGTTTTCGAAAAAGAAATCCAAAAGAATCATTACATCTAATTCTACTTTATTGTCTTTTAAGTTATGTTGAATATTTCCAACGGTTGAAATGTTTAATTGACCCGGGTTGAGACCAAAACCAAGTTTCCCCTCATTGTATACCTCACATTCTTCAGACGCCAGACTCATGTACTGACCGGGAAGCGAATTTTGGGTGAGTTTATTAATGTTAGATATTCGAAACTCTTTTGCGTCATCGTAGTATGTTAAAAACCCGCTTGCTGGCAATAGATTTGGATCTTTATCGCTTCTTTTTACCGATACAAATGAGGAGTAGATCTCTCCCGTGTCTTTGTCAAGAACAATCGATGAAGTGAGAAGGTCATCATCTTCGTTTTTAAGGGTTGATTCTATAGGGATATAAATTTCATTGGGGTCGATGGCTGCCTTAAAGCTAAACCATTCAAGAGGTATAGCTTCATAGCATTGATGCCTTAATCGAGAGTAACCACTAAAGGTGAGATCTTTATTGCTTGCCTCTAAACGAACATCACCTTTGTACTCAAAATAGGGGCTCAAGGTAAATCCACGGTCATCAGAAATACTCCCCTTAGCATACGTCTGGTAAGAACTATCTACGTTGACAGAGTTAAAACGGATCTGTTGTTTACCGCCAGCAGCATCCTTATAGGTATACAGACCTGTTCCGAAATAGTCTTTCCGTGCAAAAATGTCAACAGTGGCACTGTCTATTTTGTGGTATTTGGTAATGGCATTTGCCACTATTTGGCAGTTTTTTAAGGTTTTCATTTTGGCTTTTCGCAAAACGGTAATTTGTCCGCTATCAGGGTAAATGAGGGCGTCTGCTACCTGAATGAACTCGATTTGACGGGCATCAATGATGGAATTTTTCAAATCGTAGCGGGCAGCAGGAGAATAGAACTCTAACGAGTCTTGATCGGGATGCATGGAAATGAAACGCGAACCTTCAAATTGCATATCTCCAGCACTGGATCCTTTGGTTGTTTTTCCTCCAGATAATTCAAAGGCTTCTTGGTCCATATACCAAGTGAATCGATCCATAAATGCCACATATTGATTGGCAGGGAACTCCATCATTGAAGTTCCGTCATTCGAAACGAAGTCACCTTTTCGTTTGGTGAAATCAACATCTGCCTCCACATTGTTGGTCTTGAACTGGAATCCCTCAAAAGACGAAACGTTTGATTTTAGTCTGAAATCGGCAGTGTCGCTGTGGAATCCACTGAACTTGAATTCAAAGTGCTCAGACTCTAACTCAGCTTTGTCAAAAGCAAACAAACCAGCCCCAGTAAGATCATTGGGGGTTAAATCAAGGCTCCCTGTCAATTGAGAACCATCATAAATTAAGAAAGGTGTGTCTGTAGTTTCATTGTGCAGGATATCATCATAAGGTTTCCACTCTTGTTTTACGTTTTTACCCGTGGTTGGTGGATATTCGACTTGGCCCATTTGTTCGTTGATTACAAATGAAGAAGCGATGGTTTGCATTTCTTCTGGAAGGAATAGGAAATCGTCAGACTTCGTTGTGCTGCTTAAAAACTTCAATTTACCCGATCCTCTGAGACCTTCGTGACTCATTTTAATTGTGTCATTATACGTTCCTTTTCCGCGATAAATGGGATAGCCTTCTTTAGGTGTGTTTCTTATAAATCCTAAAGAGTAGTCTTTCTGAACTTTTAATGTTTCACGGAATTCAGGAAAAATATCCGCACTTGCGAAGTTTCCGTCAAACTTTACACGTTCATTCCTGAAATTATCAAGACTGTCAAACACGAATGGATCCAATTCGAAATAGAAATTCTCTCGCTTGTATGCTTTATTGTGAATTCGGCTTCTATCGTAGAAGGCAAAAGAGTTTTCATGACTGGTAAAGATTGGATACTGCTCCAGTTGTTCCAATCCTGATTTGTTCGCGGGATCGTCTATTTCCAGTGTTCCATTTAAATCTTCGATCACCGTACTTACGCGAACCAATCGATCTCTACCCATAGATGTCTTTTCACCTGAAGTAACGATCAAACGCAATGAGTCAACATTGGGCATTTCTATGTTGAACTTGTCGTACAGAAATTTGAAGTTGTTTCCAAAGAATTCTAATCGGCCAGCTTTTACAATTCCCGAAAAGTCGAAATCTCGATTTTTGCTCATGGTAATGGTTCCTTTGGCAGGGAAAAGGACTACTTGGTGTGAGTCAGAGAGTACGATTTTCTGTATTCCATTGATTTTAAGGGTGAATACTTCGTCAATCAAATCCATGCTCGCATTTTCCATCGTTCCAATGTCTGAACTCACCTGAATTACATCATAGTCTTCTTTTTCTGATTTCGCAGCGACATAATGGTACATCCTTTCTTTGGCCCTTACCTTTTGCGTTTCTGGGTCGTAATCTACAAGCCCTAAATTGGTGTAATTTAACAGTAGCACCTGAGCATCTGTTATATCCGTGTGAAGGCACTTGGCAACATCACTGTCCCAAATGGTGTTGCTTCCTCTGGATTCAAAACATGCTTTCAACTCAACCATGGGATGGGTCATACTTAACCCTAGTAGTTGATCAAACCTGTTTTCCCTGAAATAATAGTCAGATTCAAAAAAAGCACGGTTGTCTGAACTGTTAGGAATGGTCGTGAAATCGATTCTAGGCTGATCAATATTCCATGTTACCAATTCTGTATAGATGTCAATAGCATGATAACTATCAAAATAGGGTGCTTTTTGAAGGCCTTCGTCCGACTTGAGTAAGTTCACCACGCGGGAATCTCTATTGTATTTGAAATCTAATCCGGGGTGTGTTATCGAGTCTTCGTGCAATTTGAATTTAACCACAGCATCGTTTGAAGTAATTTTGTCTTCTTTAATACTGAAGCTCACTGAGCTTACTTCTAAGAACGGTTTTTCATTCAAATAGAATACCAAAAATGCAGGATCTTCTTTGGATCCACTGGCAATAAAACGCGCGCCCCGCTGAGTGAATCCACCTTCATAATCTACGTTCTTGTCGATATTGGCAATTTTAAGTCGCTTGCTATATGAAACAAATGAGGGAAACGATGAGTTCTCTTCAGTCACGTTAGCACGAACTGCATCTTCCAGTCTGCCCAATAGTGGGTCTGGAAAGTAATCAACGTTGTAAAAGGTAACCGAGTCGGCATCATATTTTGAAAACTTCATTAAGATGTCATATTCATTAAGGATAGCATATACCTTGTTGGGGTCAAGACCGGCCCTTTCCCAAGTCACTGTTCCGTTTTTTCCTATCCATTTTTCTTGGAGTGGATAATAAACTCCGCTTGTGTTTTTGATTTCTATTTCTGAGTTTTTTGAAACGCACTTCATGTTTAGGGATGGAATGATGAGTTTTGGCTCACCGTCTTCTATTTCAAACCTGAAATTTGAATTGTCTGAAATCCATTCTGTTGATGATGAGTGAAAAATAACGTTCTCTGAATACAGCTTTGAGCTGAAGCTTAAAAAAGTGCCAAATTCTTTTCTTGCTGATCTACCTGCAAGCACCACATCTAAAATCACATGCCAATCGCTCAGTTTTGAAGCGCCCGATTCTGATTCTTTAATGATAATGACTGCTTCGATATAGTCTCTTACGTCAGGAATCATCTTTAGACGGGCCTCCAAAATTTTATTGCTGGTAGTGTAAATTTTTGATTGTTCTGTTGGGGTGAATGCGTTCAGTTCGGTCCACATTTCCTCAAACTTGTCAATCATTTCTTTGTGCACCTTACGCGCATCGCCCACTGATTTTTCCACAATTTCTTGCTTTAACTCTTCAAGAAAGGCAGACTGTCCGCTAAATTCCTTGAATGACTGAGCCCAAAGAACTTGGGGAAGAATGATCGCTAAAATAACGGGGATAATTTTTCTCATAAGTTGCGTTGTGTTGAAAGCATTGTCCATCCATCCTTTTGGTCTTTGCGAATGATGCTAAAACCTGCTTCAGTCAGTTTTTTAGCCAAACCAGGTGCGTCATCATCCAAAAATCCGGCACACAAAAGGCGTGAACCTGGGTTCAGGACAGCTTTAAATTGGTGGATAGATTCTTCGATGACATTCCTGTTGATGTTGGCTGCGATAATATCAAACAGGGCTGTTCTAAGACTTGAAATGTCTCCCGTGATGATTTCGAAGTTTTGGGAATGGTTGTGTTGAAGGTTGACTCTTGCTGCTTCCGCGGCATGGGCGTCTATTTCTATACCAATACCGCTTGCTCCTTTGATGGATGCATAAATTGATAGAATACCGCTTCCACAACCAAAATCACAAACGCGTTTCCCTTGTAGATCGAGTACAGACAGTTCCTTTAACATCATGTGAGTGGTGGGGTGATGTCCAGTGCCAAACGACATATTCGGATCAAGTGTGATGGTGATCTCTGCGCTCGGATGATCGGGGTGAAATGGCGCTTTGACGTAAATTTGGTCATCTATGAGCACAGGATCATACGATGATTCCCAAACGGCATTCCAGTTGGTGTGTTCTATTTTTACAATGGATGAATTGGTGATGCTTTCAGAGTATGAAGCTAAGATATCATCCAGCGCCTCCTGATTAAACTTATCATCAGTGATATATGCCTTGAGTAGTTTTTTCTCATTGACAAAACTTTCGAAATCTATTTCCGCCAGCTCTGCCTCAAGTATTTCTGAAAAGACTTCTTCTTCAAAAGAAAGCGATACTTCTATATAATCCACCAATGAATAATTTGAACCGAAAAGTATAAAAACCTATTCGCTCAATCACTTGGGGGTTAAATATTCATCAAGATGGGTTGTTGGTAACCTGATGTTTAGTCTTGAGTAATTGGTGGTGCCAATGTCAAATTTAAATGTATTTCTTCGTAAATAAACAAGTACTTATGGTCAGTAATTTGTTGGTTTTATTGTTTCTAAGTCTAAATGGACTTATGTTGAATGCTCAGAGTGTGGTTCCTTTTGGATACACACTTTATTCAATTTCTACTGCGAATTCACCAATTGGGATGGCTTTCGATTCGAATGGTGAATTGCTAGTTGCTAATGTGCAAAGCCCTCCAAGAAGTATTACCCGATTTGTTTTGAATAATGGTTTATATAGTTCCGATTCTGTCGTTATTAGTTTCAACGGAAATGATCATAGACCCGAGTTTATAGCTTTAGATAATGTGAATAATGTCTATTTCGCTAGACCTGATCAAAGCGATGGGAACTTGTATCGACTAACTCCTTCCAATACCATTGAAAATGTGTATTTGGCAAATTTTGGCGATCTTATTGACCCTCGAGGACTGGCCTTTAATAGTCAAGGCGATCTGTTTATTTCGAATAATGCTTACCCTAATCAGAATTCGTACATATCAAAGTTTAGTTTTAACGCTTTCAACCAGTTAGTTGCTCAGGATTTGTCTTTTATTTCTAGCCTAAGTACAAGAGTGCAGGATTTGGTTTTCGCCCCGAATGGCGACTTGTTTATAGCTGCTGGGTCTTCGATCATTCGCGTTCAATTTGATGGTACTGGTAATGTGCAATCACTTAATCAGAACTTCATCTCTTTTCCTTCTACTCAAACGACTCGGATGGTTGGTATTGCTTCTGATGCCGATGGTGATTTGTTTGTTTCACAAATTAATACCGCCTTTTCTGATAGTGGTAAAATATTCATGTTTGATACGCTCGGTAATTATTCATTATTCGGCACTGGGTTCAATCAACCGCGTAAACTTCTGTTTGATACTGACAACAGAATGTATATCGCAGACTATGCAGAGAATATGATTTACATGGTTGAGTGTGATAGTTTAAACAGAGCTCAAGATGATCGCTTTTGCGATCAACCTCTTTCTATGGCTGAACTTGATGCGTTAAACAATAGTATAGGGGTGTATCCGAATCCTTCATCAGGTCAATTCGAAATTATGCTTGATCAGACATCTCAGGTAGATCGTTTATTAATATCGAATCCTTTGGGTGAGTTGGTTCGCGATGTGAGGTTGTTAGATTTTGAGTCTCTTTCTATCGACCTTACCGATCAATCCTCAGGTGTGTATTTCATATCAGCCATGAGTTCAGGAACGGTTGTTTCGCACACCAAGATCGCCTTACAATAAAAAAAAGCCCTTCAACATTCGTTGAAGGGCTTTTAGTTGTGACCCCGACAGGATTCAAACCTGTAACCCTCAGAGCCGAAATCTGATATTCTATTCAGTTGAACTACGGGGCCTTTCAAAAAGGAGTGCAAATATAATGAGCACATTCCTTAGCCAAGAGGCGAAAATGTATAAAGTAATGGAAGTTTTTTTGAGTGTATTCTTTTGAGCTTTGGGTGTTTGTTTGGCAAATCTCTAAATGAATGTTGAGTGGTAGTTACCCTCAGAGCCGATCCGCCAGCTGGCGGATTATTCAATTGAGCTATGGGGCTTGTATAATGGTTTGTAGATTGAATGCGCATTTCATTCTTGACTCATTAGAACAAGCATCGTTCGCTGAATGAAAAAAGTCCAATCTGCTATTTGCAAATTGGACTTATCACTTAGTGACCTCGGCAGGATTCAAACCTGCAACCTCTAGAGCCGTAATCTAGTGCACTATTCAGTTATGCTACGAGGCCTAAAATCGGGCGGCAAAGATAGTTGTTATTCTCAAAATTAAAGACAAAGTTTGCCTCAAAGATTACTTTCTATCTGAATTAGTCATGCCAGCCAATAAATACGCGCTTTTGCGGTACCGAATAATAGATCGATCGATCAGAAATAAGCAGCGTCCGTTTCCTTCGAAGGAAGATTTACGTACAGCGTGCGAAGAGGCGCTTTACGGAAGCGATGGAGAGCATATTTCAATGTCTACTATCGATAAAGACATTTGGGCAATGCGCAATGAAGGGGAACTGGGGTTTTATGCTCCGATAAAGTTCAGTAAGGATCATGGTGGTTATTATTATGAGGATCCGAACTATACCATTTCTGAGCTCCCATTGAATGAAGAAGATTTGAATGCCATCAAATCGGCTGCTGAAACATTATTCCAATTTAAGGATATTCCGCTGTTTAAACAATTCGATACAGCCATTGAGAAGATTTTAGATCGCATGAAAATTTCGGCTTCTGACGACAATAAAACGGATCATGACGTTTTGCAGTTTGAAAGAGGTTCTGATTACAAAGGGAGCGAGTTTTTGGGTGTTTTGTTTTCTGCTGCAAAGAACGATCAAGTAGTTTCCTTCAAGTATCAAAAGTTCAATTCAGACGAATCGAGTGATGTTGTTTTTCATCCTTATCTGTTAAAGGAATACAGAAGTCGCTGGTATGCAATTGGTATTGATGAAGCGAAAGATGCATTTCGCACATACAGTTTAGATCGAATGAATAACGTACGGTCAAATGAGCGAGCATTCAGTCGACTGAAAACCTTTAGTACGGCCTCGTTCTTTGAGCATGCTTTGGGTATCACCGTCACCGGTGACAAGCCCCAAAAAGTGCGATTGAAGTTCAGTGAAAAATTGAGTCCCTATATAATGTCTCAGCCATTGCACCATTCTCAGAAATTGGTGGATGGTTTTACTGAGGAGATCACCATTGAGATCGAAGTTTTAATCACCGTAGAATTGGTTACCCTCATTTTAGGCTTCGGTGATCAAGTGGAAGTGGTCGCTCCGAATAAATTGAAAGAAAGCGTTAAGTCAGCGTTAATAAACTCGTTGAAAAAATATTCAAATTAGGCCTTTGTGAAGGTCGAAAACGACTCCTCGCTGAGCTATTCACAACATAGTGTTCATTTCTTCAACTTCAATTAAAAGAGTTCAGGAGGCTATTCCTCAATCACTTATGAATTGTGGGTTTTAAAGGTTGCTACACCTAAAATTGGGGATGTAAAACTTTTCATATAATCAAGCCCTAATAAGCTTGTTTATTCATTTTTTTTGGTCAATATTTGCTCAGTGAATCAAGGACATTTCTCCTTGTGATCAAACCGACCTTAACACTAAATTAAAGTAACCGTTGCATTGTCCGAAAAAGTGCGACATCAAATGTTTTTTGTAAATGAGTAAATCACACGAAGAAGTTTGGGAACGCTGTCAAGAAGTGATTCGAGACAACGTGAGCCTCCAAAGTTTTAAAACTTGGTTTGAACCGATCAAGGCCGTCAAGCTTCAGGATGATACCTTAACCATTCAGGTTCCAAGTCAATTTTTTTATGAGTGGCTCGAAGAACACTACATTAGCCTTCTTAAAAAGACCATCCAGAAAGAATTGGGCCCAGAAGGAAGATTGGAGTACAGTATAGTTATGGAGAATAACTACACCACTTCAAAGCCATACACGGTTCGTATTCCTACTTCTAATATCAGTACGGTTAAAAATCCTTCGGTTTCAATGCCATTGGATATTGGAAGTAAGACTATCAAGAATCCGTTCATCATTCCTGGTTTGAAAAAGGTGGTGGTTGACTCTCAGTTAAACCCAAATTATTCTTTCGAAAACTTTGTAGAAGGCGATTGTAACCGGTTGGCGCGGTCTGCTGGGTTTGCGGTAGCTCAAAAGCCAGGAGGAACTTCTTTCAATCCATTGCTTATTTATGGTAATGTAGGTCTAGGTAAAACTCACCTCGCTCATGCCATTGGAATCGAGATTAAAAGAAACCACCCTAATAAAACTGTTCTCTATGTATCGTCTGAAAAGTTCACGCATCAATTCATTGATGCGGTAAGGAATAATTCCACCAACGATTTTGTTCACTTCTATCAAATGATCGATGTGTTGATCATTGACGATGTGCAATTCATGGCAGGTAAAGAAAAGACACAAGATGTTTTCTTCACCATTTTCAACCACCTTCATCAAACAGGCAAACAGATCGTTTTGACGAGCGATAAGCCACCTGTAGAAATGCAAGGAATGGAGCAGCGTTTGTTGAGCCGATTCAAATGGGGGTTAAGTGCGGATCTGCAAGTTCCAGACTTGGAAGCGCGCATCGCGATTCTAGAGAAGAAAATGTACATCGAAGGAATCGAACTTCCTAAAGAGGTGATCGAGTACTTGGCTTACAGCATTACGACCAACATTCGCGAATTAGAAGGAGCGTTGATCTCTTTGATAGCTCAAGCATCATTGAATAAGAAAAACATCACACTTGATCTTGCGAAGCAGATGATCGATAAGTTCGTTCGCAATACTGCACGCGAAGTATCCATTGACTATATTCAGAAAGTAGTTTGTGATTATTTCGATCTTCCTATCGAATTGATGAAGTCCAAAACACGTAAGCGAGAAGTAGTGCAAGCACGTCAAATTGCAATGTACTTTGCTAAGCAGATGACCAAAGCTTCATTGGCAAGTATCGGTGCTCATTGCGGAGGAAAAGATCACGCTACTGTTTTACACGCTTGCAAGACAGTGAACAACTTGATGGAAACGGATAAGCAGTTCAGGAGTTACATTACTGACTTGGAGAAGAAAATGGCCATTCAGTAAGTTTGATTTTACAATTTTGAAACCCAATCCGAACTTCGCGATTGGGTTTTTTGTTGAATGTAACATGGAAATACCGAGAATACTTTTTGTTTGTTTAGGAAACATCTGTCGATCTCCCATGGCTGAAGGTGCTTTTAGGCAGTTGGCACGAGAGAAGGGGATTAATGTTGAACTTGATTCGGCAGGCACTGGAGATTGGCATGTCGGTAAAGCTCCCGATCATCGCATGCAGGATACAGCTAAATCTCATGGTGTAGATATCAGTGATTTGCGTGCACGTCATTTTACTGTTTCAGATTTTGATGCGTTTGATCGCATCTATGTAATGGACGAATCGAACCATGAGAACGTGACGAAGTTGGCACGTGATGAAAAAGACCGCTCTAAAGTAAAAATGATGCTCAATGAGATTTATCCGGGTGAGAACATGTCTGTTCCTGATCCGTATTTCGGAGGTAAGCAGGGGTTTGAACATGTGTATGATCTGTTGATGCGAAGTGCAGAAAAGGTATTGAGCGATTTGTGAAAAAAGGAAAGCTCATACTGATACCATCGGCATTGGCAGAAAGCAACAGTGCGGCTCAGTTTCCAAAAGATACTATTGACCAGACGTTTGCTTTGAAGCATTTCGTTGCTGAACGAGCTAAAACTGCACGACACTTTTTAAAATCGATTGGTTACCCCCATCATTTAAGCGAAGTGGAGGTGATGGAATTGAATAAGCACGGTGACGATGACTTGCCTCACTTACTTCAGTTTTGTGAGCAAGGAATAGATACCGGTCTGATATCTGAGGCTGGAGTTCCGGGAGTTGCCGATCCAGGTGGGATCATCGTGCGTGAAGCTCACAGGCGTGGAATTGAAATCATTCCGTTGATAGGTCCCTCCTCATTGCTGTTGGCTTTGATGGGCTCAGGAATGAATGGCCAGAACTTTCACTTTCACGGTTATCTTCCACGGGAAGACGCGGAATTGATCAAGACAATTAAAACGTTAGAAACACAATCGAGGCAAGAAGACGTTACACAAATGTTCATCGAAACGCCATACCGAAACGATAAGTTATTGCCAATATTATTCAAACACCTATCGCCACAAACCGACTTGTGCGTAGCTTCAAATCTTACCGCACCAAGCGAGTCTATCGTGACAAAATCTATCGAGCTTTGGAAAAAATCGGGAATTACTTTAGGAAAGAAACCCGCTGTTTTTCTGCTTTTTAGTGGAAAATTACAATCCTGATTTCACAACGTAAATACTTTACATTCTTGGCATAGAGCTTTGGTTTCAGATTAGAAAACAAACCAAAAAAATCTGAAGCCATGAGTACCAACGAACTGAACATTTTTCTGAATTCTTTTGATCGTCCAACGCACTTGTCAGATGCGGCTTGGCAACTCGTAATCCAGCAAGCCCGAAAAGTCTGGGAAGCTTATTTGCGTGGTGAAGATTGGAACGAGATGCTGGATATTAATTGCAAGGAGTCCTACCTAATGTTGATTTCACCAGAAGGTCAACTCATTGTTCAAGACGAAAGCTTGCTCAACTACGTTAAAAATGAGAATGTAAAATCCTGGAGAAATCACCTCGAAGAAGTTGCGTTCAGAGCTATCCGCGATAAGCGTTACGAGAGAGCTGAAGCGTTTTTTACAAAGGCCTTGAAAGTAGACTCTAAACACGCGATGAACTATTACCGAAGAGCGTTACTCAGAATGAAAGCACTTCGCCACAAAGGTGCACTGGATGATTTGACCATAGCCATCAGTTTGAATGAAAATGTATCCGCATTTTACATCAAGCGATCTCAGATTTATAGACTATTAGACATGGACTATAAAGCCATGAGCGATTTGAATAAAGCCATCAAAGTTGATCCTAAAAATGCTGAAGCATATGATGTACGGAGCAAGTTTAGAATGTCTTTAGGCGATCGTGCTGGGGCAAAAATGGATATGCTCAAGGCAGATGAGTTTCGCAAGGACGGTATGTCAGGTTCGGGAGAAATTTATGGAACCAAGGCAGCGTAAGGTGGCATTCGGTGCGCTAGCTGTTTTCCGCTAAAGTGTTGACTTTAGCGGTTTTCCGTGATTGAGAGGTCAGAGAGTAGCCTCTAGGTTTGCTTCATAAAACGAAGAAACCATGACCACTTTAAAATTCATTCTGCTTTCGTTCATCGGCATAATTGCAAATTTCAGTACGTATGCGCATTCGTCAGCACCAATCGTCAGGAGTAATGTGCATAAGGAATGGGTTTATATCATAAAATGTAACGAGCTTCAAGCAAACCAGTATTCCAAGTTTGAAAAACTTTTAGCGAAATCTACTGTAATGAAGCAGAGCGAAGATGAAATCATTTTGCTGGTCAGTCAATCGGTCATCGATAGCTTCAATTTATCAGATTGTGGTTGTACGACTCAAAAATCAATGCCGTTATTCAGAAGCATCGCTTCCAATGACGATGTTCAAGCAAAAACAGAATTGATTGCTACCCAGAGAAACGAGAATGACTCTATGCTTGTGCTTAAACTATTTTTCAACCGGCATCCGAATGATCTTTATTCTACCCTAATTCCGATGCATGCCGCTTCCATGACATTGCTTCCCGAATTCGATCAACCTGCATTCGATTTCAAACTTTTTGAAACGCTCGATTGACATTTTAGCTGAAAACCGCTAGTGCCATATTTTAAAAAAGGTCGGTGTTTCGAATATTGCCGGCATAGTGCGTTGGGCAGTAAACAATGGTATGGATTGATATACTCTTTTCTGCACCCTTAGTTTAATTTAGCGCGGTGTTATTCAGCAGCGCACTTTTTTTAGCTTGGTTTCTGCCCATTTTTTTGGTGGCGTATCACCTGGTTCCTCGAAATCTGAAGAATGCAACGGCTTTCTTAGGGAGTTTCATTTTCTACGCTTGGGGTGCACCCATCTTTTGTCTGGTTTTGCTGATCAGCAGTGCTTTCGATTATGTGATAGCTCAAAGGTTTGATCAGGAAAATCGAAAGTCTTGGCTCACAATTGGGCTGATTGTCAATGTCGGTACACTTTTTATTTTCAAATACTTCAACTTCTGTGCGGACAATGTTAGGCTCATTGTTGAAGGCTTGGGGTTCATCTTTCCCAATTACATGGAAATTGCACTGCCGCTTGGTATTTCATTTTTTACCTTTCAAAAGATCAGTTACCTCGTTGATGTCTACAGGAAGGAAACGCCACGTTCAGAGTCGTTACTGGATTACCTCTTATTTGTCTTTCTGTTTCCTCAATTGATTGCCGGCCCCATAGTACGCTTCAAAGACATCTCCAGACAGCTTCTCGATCATTCTCATCATGATCGTTGGGGCTTCAAATTGTCGGGTCTTCAAAGATTTACCCTCGGGCTCACAAAGAAGGTGCTGATAGCTGATGGATTGGCTCCGTTGGCCGATGCAGCATTTGCTTCAGATCAGTTGGGTGCGATAAGTGCACTGCTTGGATTACTGGCTTACACGTTTCAGATCTATTTTGATTTCAGTGGATACACCGATATGGCGATTGGTTTGGGCATGCTGATGGGATTTAAGTTTCCAGAAAACTTTAATTGGCCCTATGCGGCAGCTGGTTTTCAAGACTTTTGGCGAAGGTGGCACATGACTTTAAGCGCTTGGATGCGCGATTATCTATATTTCCCATTGGGTGGTAGCAGAAATGGAAAGTGGATCGTATTTCGAAATTTGTGGATCGTATTTCTTTTATCAGGACTTTGGCATGGCGCCAGCTGGAATTTTGTGATATGGGGTGCTTGGCATGGCTTGTTTCTCACGCTCGATCGGTTTACGATCTTTTTCAAGCGCATGAACTATTTTTCATCTTCATTACTGACGTTCGCCTTGGTTATGCTCGGTTGGATTTGGTTTCGCGCGGATACATTAAACGACTCACTTCGTTATTTTGGCGAATTGATCAACTTCGAGAACCACACCATATTAGAGGTTACTCCACGTCAATGGTTGATGCTTTGCCTGGCAACAATTTTTTCTTTTTTGCCTCCCATGTCGCACCATGTTATGAAGAGCTTTCATGGCGATAACGGTCGGCATATGATCATGAAGTCGATTGTAGCTCTTGTGCTTTTTATGCTTTGTCTTGGTCAGATTGCCATCACTGACGAACAGCCGTTTATTTACTTCAGATTTTAGGCGCTGTTGTATCCCTTATTTTACCTTTGATCTCCTTATTCAAATAGATTATGTCAGACGATAAAAAGATTATTTTTTCATTGCAAGGCGTAAGCAAGACTTACCCACCGAGCAAACAAGTTCTAAAGAATATTTATCTCTCTTTTTTCTATGGTGCCAAGATTGGTATCATCGGATTAAACGGCTCAGGGAAATCGTCTTTACTGAAGATTATTGCTGGCGTTGAGAAAGACTTCCAAGGTGACTTAAGTTTTAGCGAAGGCTACACAGTTGGTTACCTCGAGCAAGAGCCTGTGTTAGATGAGAGCAAAACCGTGATGGACATCGTGAAAGAAGGTGCTGCTGAAGTAACGGCCTTATTGGATGAATACGAGCAAATCAACCTAGATTTTGCGAAACCAGAAGTGTATGAAGATGCCGATAAGATGGATAAGCTGATGGCTCGTCAAGGTGTGCTTCAAGATAAAATTGATGCTGTGGGTGCATGGGAGTTAGATTCCAAACTCGAGCGTGCCATGGATGCCCTGCGCACCCCAGAAGGCGATACGCCCATTAAGAATTTATCGGGAGGTGAGCGCAGGCGTGTAGCTCTTTGCCGCTTATTAATTCAACAACCAGATATTTTATTGCTCGATGAGCCAACCAACCACTTGGATGCTGAATCGGTAGAATGGTTAGAGCATCACTTGCAAGAGTATGCCGGAACGGTAATCGCCATTACACACGACAGGTATTTCTTGGATAATGTTGCTGGTTGGATCTTAGAATTGGATCGTGGTGAGGGCATTCCTTGGAAAGGAAATTACTCTTCTTGGCTTGATCAGAAATCGAAGCGAATGGCGCAAGAAGAAAAGACGGCCAGCAAGCGCAGAAAAACATTGGAAAGAGAATTGGAATGGGTACGCATGTCGCCAAAAGGTCGTCATACGAAGAGCAAGGCTCGTTTGTCGAATTACGATAAAATGATGAGCGAGGAACAAAAGACCCAAGAAGAAAAGTTGGAATTATACATTCCACCAGGACCACGCTTGGGTAACAATGTTATTGAAGCCATTGACGTTTCGAAAGGCTTTGACGATCGTTTGTTATATGAGCACCTCAATTTCAAATTGCCACCGGCAGGTATCGTGGGAATCATTGGACCGAACGGAGCGGGAAAAACAACCCTTTTCCGAATGATCATGGAGCAACAACAACCCGATCATGGTGAGTTTAAAGTGGGCGAAACAGTGAAAGTGGCTTATGTGGACCAAGCCCACGAATCGATTGATGTGGAAAAAACTGTCTACGAAGTGATCAGTGGTGGCAACGACATTATCGACATGGGCGGCCGCGAGATCAACGCACGAGCCTATGTTTCAAAATTCAATTTTGGTGGAAGCGAACAAGGCAAGAAAGTAAAGGTGCTTTCTGGTGGTGAGCGCAACCGTTTGCATTTGGCCATGACGTTGAAAGAAGGTGCAAATGTCTTGTTGCTTGATGAGCCCACCAACGACTTGGATATCAACACACTTCGTGCTTTGGAAGAAGCACTTGACAATTTTGCAGGTTGTGCCGTTGTGATCTCTCACGACCGTTGGTTCTTGGATAGAATTTGCACGCATATTCTAGCGTTCGAAGGCGATAGTCAAGTCTATTATTTCGAAGGCGGTTACAGCGATTACGAAGAAAACCGCAAGAAGCGATTGGGCGATGAAGAACCTAAGCGTATCCGCTACAAGAAATTGGGCAAGGTTTAATTTTTAACGTACATCATACATTTGTGGCCTTATGGCGAACAAACCATCCATACCGAAAGGTACACGTGATTTCCTTCCTGAACAAAGCCTCAAACGGCAGTTCATTTTCGATACGGCCCGAAAGGTGTTTCAGCAATTTGGTTACGTGCCAATTGAAACGCCTGCGATGGAAAACTTGGATACATTACTTGGTAAGTATGGAGAGGAAGGAGATAAGCTGATTTATAAAATCTTGAATAATGGAGATTTCTTGGCCAAAGCTTCAGAAGAAAAATTAGCCAATAAAGATTCTCAGTCCATAGCTTTTGAAATTAGTGATCGTGCCCTCCGCTACGACCTCACCGTTCCCTTTGCACGTTTTGTTGTTCAAAACCAAAACGAACTTTCCTTTCCTTTCAAACGCTACCAGATTCAACCCGTTTGGCGAGCAGATCGTCCGCAAAAAGGGCGTTACCGAGAGTTTTATCAGTGCGATGTAGACGTTATTGGAAGCAATTCGCTACTCAGTGAAGCAGAGTTGCTCTGCATCATCGATGAGGTGTTTACCAACCTTGGTTTGAGTGATGTGCGTATCCGCATCAACAATCGAAAAATATTAAGCGGAATTGCTGCTTCTGCTGGTATGAGTGAGCATTTTCAGAGCATGACCGTAGCCATTGATAAACTCGACAAGATTGGAGTGGATGGCGTAAAGGAAGAAATGCTTCGCAATGGATTGCCAGAAGCAGGGGTAAAGAAAGTACTTAATTTGATCAAACTGAAAGGAGAAGTAACTGCAACATTGAAAATGCTGGCAGGTGCAGTAGTTGGTTCAGAAGAAGCATACAAAGGCATTGACGAAGTAAAAGTGGTGTTGAAAGCATTGCCAGAAGCGGTGCGCGAAAAGGTAGAATTGGACTTGACACTGGCGCGTGGATTGAACTATTACACAGGAGCCATCATTGAAGTTGGGCATGATGATTTTCCATCCAGCATTTGTGGTGGGGGCCGCTATGATGATCTCACGGGAATTTTTGGATTGAAGGATATGAGTGGAGTGGGAGTGAGCTTTGGAGCGGATCGAATCTACGATTTGATGGAAGAAAAAGGCTTATTTCCGGAAACGCTGAAGGCCTCAAGCCAAGTGCTTTTTGTCAATTTCGGCAAAGACGAAGTAATGTCAGCCATTCATTTGGCTGCTGATTTGCGCACCGAAGGAATATCCGCTGAGGTGTATCCTGATGAGGCTAAAATGAAGAAACAAATGAAGTATGCCAACGACAAAGGCGTGCGCTTCGTGGTCATTATCGGAGAGGAGGAATTCAAGTTGAAAAAGGCTACAGTGAAGGATATGCTTTCTGGAGACCAAGATTCGTTAGATCAGAAAGAATTGATTTCCTTTATCAACGATAAACTTTCATAAATGATAGAGCTTCACCACCGCAACTATTCTATCGCTGAGATTCGAGACCTTATCGCGTCCAACGAGCCTCTCGAACTTTCAGATCAACTAATAGAAAATATAAAACAAGGAAGGACTTTCTTAGAGTCTTTCATCGAGCGCGCTGATCGCCCCATTTACGGCATCAACACAGGCTTTGGAAGCTTATGCGATACCGAAATTGCATCGGATGACTTGGGCAAATTGCAAGAAAATTTGGTAAAGTCACATGCCTGTGGATTGGGCTCTATCGTTGATCCAGAAATTGTGAAGTACATGCTGGTGCTGAAAGTCTTGGGGCTTTCAAAAGGCAATTCAGGAGTCAAATTACAAACGGTGGAGGGTTTGTTAGACCTTTATAATTCAGGAGTCATTCCAGTAGTATACGAACAAGGTTCTCTAGGTGCCTCTGGTGATTTGGCGCCATTGGCACATTTGTCGTTGCCCTTGCTCGGCTTGGGCGAAGTGCACTACAACGGAGAGATTGTTCCAGCACGCGAAGCCTTGGCCATCGAAGGACTTTCGGTAATTGAATTGGGAGCAAAAGAAGGATTGGCATTGCTCAACGGAACGCAGTTCATGTCGGCATATTCAGCTTATATTTTAGGAAGATTACAAAAGCACATGGTTCATGTTGATCGTGTTGCTGCCTTGAGCTTGGATGCCTATGATGGCCGAATTGAGCCTTTTGATGATGCTGTTCATGCAGTACGTCCGCACACCGGACAACGAGAATCGGCTGCTGCGATACGCGCTAACCTCGAAGGCAGTGAGTGGATCAATCAACCGAAGAAACACGTTCAAGATCCCTATTCATTCCGATGCATTCCCCAAGTGCATGGCGCGAGTAAGGATGCGATTGCATACGTGACCTCTGTAGTAGAAACAGAGATAAACTCTGTTACGGATAATCCAACCGTTATTCCTGACGAAGACAAAATCATCTCTGCTGGAAATTTCCATGGACAACCCTTGGCATTGGTATTGGATTTTTTGTGCATTGCAATGGCAGAATTGGCGAGTATTTCCGAGAGAAGAATCTACAAGTTGATTGGAGGTCAACGCGGCCTGCCAGCTTATTTGGTAGCCAATCCTGGACTCAACAGTGGATTGATGATTGCGCAATATGCGGCCGCTTCAGTGGTAAGTCAAAACAAGCAATTGTGCACGCCTTCATCTGTAGATACCATCGACTCATCCAACGGACAAGAAGACCACGTGAGCATGGGAGCCAATGGTGCCACCAAAGCGCTGCGCGTATTTGAAAATTTGGAAAAGGTCACAGCCATCGAATTACTCACAGCTGCGCAAGCTGCTGATTTCAGACAAGGGAAATCGTCCCCAACGATCGAAAAGTTGCGCATCGACTTTAGAGAGAATGTGCCCTTCATTGAAGATGACGTGGTGCTGCATGACTTGATGCAAAAGAGCATAGAGTTCTTAAGGCACTAAAATGCCTGCAGTAGCGTTTTCGATCTATTCCATAGAATGATGAACATTTCAAAGCTCCTCTTGCTGCTGGCCTTATTATCAGTGATCAATGCATTTGGGCAAGATACCTCCTTTTTCAAAAGCCATTCTGCTGACCCTAAAATTGGCGTCATTGGAGGAATGTACTTTGATCTTTCTAGTCCAAAACAAGAGTTATGCTACTCCATTGGAGGAAGAGGTGCCGCGGTGATCGATCAGAGGTGGATTGTAGGTGGTTTCGCTCAAGGTAACATCGCCAGCAGCTTTAACTACACCTACATTGGACTTCCAGCGCGTATCTATCTCGGCCAAGGAGGCTTGTGGTTAGGGAGATTCATTTTTCCTGACAAGAAATTGAACCTGGCCTTAAGTTCAACGTTTTCGTGGGGAGCATTTGATTCAGAATTGCGTATCAGCCACGAAGGCGAAGCGCTTCGAACAATAGATGGCTACAATTCCGATTATTACCAAATTGCGCCTGAGGCTGATGTTTTTGTGAAATTGGCTCCCTTTCTCAGGTTGAGTGCTTCCATCGGATACAGATTCACCTTTGGCATGAAATACAATCCCATCATCAACAATCAACAGATGAATTCGTTGTTTACCCAAGTTGGATTTACTCTGGGAAAGTTCTGAATAGAGGAAGAAATCAATGTTGAATTTTAAGGTATTATTGACCCATGATTTTTGAACACAAACTGCGTGTGCGCTACGCTGAAACGGACAGGATGGGATATTGCTACTACGGAAATTTTGCTGCTTTTTTTGAAGTGGCCCGTGTAGAAGCGTTACGCGAATTGGGCATTACATACAGAAAATTAGAGGATGATGGTGTGATTTTACCCGTATTGGATTATCAGATCAAGTATTTCAAACCGGCATTTTACGATGAAGAACTGCGCATTGAAACCATCATTGAGAGGGTAAAAGGTGCGCGCATTTTTTTCAGTTATAAAACCTACAATGAAAAGAATGAACAGTTGAATCAAGCAACCACAACCCTCGTGTTTGTTGATTTTCATACCAAGAAGCCTATGATACCTCCAGCAGATTTGGTTGAAGTATTGAGTAAGGCTACCAACATTTCATCTTAATATCTTCTTGTTTCGAGTCATTCACCCAACGAGTTTATCCTGATTTTTGCCAAGTGAAAAAGTCGCTGGTATTGTGCCTGTTTATTCTGCTCTCTGTGCTGGTAAAAGCGCAGGCTGGCGCTGATTCTTCGCTACCACCGCCAAAACCAAAAGCCGGATTCATTTCCAACATGATTTTTCAGTTTGACAACAGAACTGAAAACTATTACGATGTTCGAGGGAGGGTGAATGGTCTTAAATTGGGATTAGAATTTTATAAGCGCTTCCGAACAGGGTTTGGTTTTTACGCCAACAACGATTTTTATCGCATTGAGTCGCCCGTTGTGGTTGATTCGTTGTTTCGCAGCGCTCGGTTCAACTATGCCACCTATTTTGCAGAGATTGTGTTCTTACGCAATTTCCGATGGGAATTCTCCACCATAGCCCAGTTTGGTAGCGGGAGCATCATCGTGAATAACTACAATAATTTAGGTGCTGTTCCTACCTTTAGTCACGTTGATACCATCAACGATGTAGGTGTTTTTGATATTGGATTGAACGGTCATTTTAAAGTCTTTCCTTGGTTGGGCTTGGGTTCAGGTATTGGAATACGCTACGTCAATAGTATTTCGGATTTGGAATTGAAAGATGCCTTCAGAGACCCTTACATCGATTTCAAACTCAAGATCTTTTTGGGCTATGCATATAAAGGTATTTTTAAACCAAAAGCTATTCAAGCTGAACGCGATTACTACAAATGGCGTGAGGCAAAACGTTGGGCAGCAGTGAAAAAGATGTTTGGAAAATGACAACAGAAGAAGCAAAAGAGAGGATAGCGGCATTGAGTCGCCTGCTGGAAGAACACAACCATAGGTATTACGTGTTGAGTGAGCCAACTATTTCTGATTACGAGTTTGATCAGCTTTTGAAAGAGCTGGAAAAATTGGAAGAGGACTTTCCTCAATTTGCTGATGTGAACAGTCCAACCAAGCGCGTGGGTGGCGACATCACCAAAAAATTCGATGAAGTGCTGCACGATTTCCCCATGATGTCACTTTCCAACACCTATTCAAAAGATGAAATCATCGATTGGGAAAACCGCATCCGAAAAATTGCCGATGGTAATTTGGAGTATGTGTGTGAATTGAAATACGATGGTGTGGCTATTGGCATTAAGTATGTGAATGGCGCTATGACCCGAGCTGTGACACGTGGTGATGGAACCAAAGGAGAAGATATTACCAATAATGTGCGCACCATTCGCACTGTGCCCATGCGGTTGAAAGGAAACGATTTCCCCACTGATTTTGAGATCAGAGGCGAAATTTTTTATCCTTTGGCCAGCTTTCAGAAACTCAATGAACAGCGTGAAGAAGCCGGTGAGCCACTATTTGCGAATCCCAGAAATACCGCAAGTGGAACATTAAAAATGCAGGATTCATCCGTGGTGGCTTCGCGCGGGTTAGATTGCTACTTGTATGGAGTTTACTCCAAAGAAACATTGGCTGCTTCTCATTTCGAAAGTGTTCAAAATGCGGGTGAGTGGGGGTTTAAAATTCCGAGCAAAGACCGTAAGATGATTGCCAAATGCAAGAGCATTGACCAAATCATGGAGTTCATCGGGTATTGGGACGAGCAACGACACAACCTCGATTTTGAAATCGATGGCATTGTGATCAAGGTGAATAATTATCGTCAGCAAGAGGAATTGGGTTTCACGGCCAAATCTCCACGTTGGGCCATTGCCTATAAATTTAAAGCAGCTGAAGTAACCACGGTGCTGGAATCCGTCTCTTACCAAGTGGGAAGAACAGGTGCCATCACTCCCGTGGCGAATTTAAAGCCGGTGCTTTTGGCCGGAACCACCGTGAAACGCGCTTCGCTGCACAATGCCGATCAAATTGAAAAGCTTGATTTGCGCATTGGCGATCACGTGTATGTAGAGAAAGGAGGTGAAATTATCCCCAAGGTCACCGCAGTAGATATGTCCAAACGCGATGCTAGCGCACCACTATTTGAATACATAACACATTGCCCCGAATGCAACACTGAATTGGTGCGCAATGAAGGGGATGCAAAGCATTACTGCCCCAATGATTCTGGTTGTCCTCCGCAAATCAAGGGCAAGATGGAGCATTTCATATCGCGCAAGGCGATGGATATTGAAGGGTTGGGTAGCGAGACCATCGATCAATTGCACGATGCAGGAATCATTCACTCCATTGCCGATTTGTATGACCTCACTGCTGATCAGCTGTTGCCCTTAGAGCGCATGGCCGAAAAGAGTGTAGAGAATATGCTAGATGGCATTGAGGCATCCAAGCAAGTGCCCTTTGAGCGGGTATTGTTTGCATTGGGCATTCGTTATGCAGGCGAAACCGTGGCCAAGAAATTGGCCCGTCATTTTAAGTCGTTGGATAAGCTTATGACTGCGGATGTGGAAACACTTGTTGCAGTAGATGAAATTGGCGAGCGCATTGCCCAAAGTGTGGTGGATTATTTTGCCAATGAAGAACATCATGCATTGATCAATCGCTTGAAAAACGCGGGATTGCAGTTTGAAATCTCAGAAGAGCAATTTGCCGGCCATACCGAAAAACTGAAAGGACTTTCATTCGTGATCTCAGGTGTATTTGAGCGCCACAGCCGCGATGAATTGAAGGAATTGATTGAGAAGAATGGCGGAAAAAACTCCGGTTCGGTAAGCTCAAAAACCAGCTACATTTTAGCTGGTGAGGGCATGGGGCCATCCAAACGAGAAAAGGCTGAGAAATTAGGTGTGCAGATTATTTCTGAAGCGGAGTTCGAAGCGATGATCGCATAATAGAATCGCCTCAATAATTTAAGGCATAAAAAAAGCCACATCAATCGATGTGGCTTTTCCATATTGTGTCGTCTGAATTTCTTAGAACTTAGAGAACTTATTCATTTTCACTTCACCTGTTTTCTCATTCACCGTTTGAAGGAAGTAAATTCCTGAAGTGATTTCACTGGTTGAAATGCGCATGTCTTCAACAATCATTTCAGTAGCAATTACACGGCCATTCATGTCAATGATAGAAGCACTTAGGTTGCTGTTTACATTCGACACTGTGATAAAATCATTCGTGAATGTCACGTTGTAATCATTGGTGTTTACTTCAGCAACTCCTACAGGCTCTGGTGGGATGTACGTATCGATGATTGAGAAAGCAACACACGATGTGTCATTTCCGCTGTTTCCATCATCTTCAGTAAGAATTACACACAAGTCATACGTTCCCACTTCTTGAGGTGAATTAGGAATAATCGCAAGGTTTGTAATGTTTCTTGTGGTGCTTTCCCCTGGAAGAAGGTCAGCCTGAAGGGTTCCGGTTACTCCCAATTCCTGAGCACCAAGCTTAATCATGTACGATATTGGATATCCTGCCACATACTCTACGTTTCCGTTGTTGGTAAAAACAGCCAATAGCTCTGTCATTGCTGGCACTGTTTCAGTTCCATTATCAATATCGAAGCTGTCAATATTGTTTGGAGCAACTATGGCAACGCTATCTGATGACAGATCAACGTTTGCAGAAGTTCCAACGTTCACATTGATTTCACAAGTGAAATTGTTTGTTAGGTTTGGATCAGTAAGCGTAGAGAAAATAGCTGCAGCACAAAAGTCTGTCGGAACTGGATTGGTTAAAACAAAAGAACTTGAGTTAGTCAATGCTGAAGCACCTGGGTTAAGCGTTCCGTTAAAAATATAGTTGATTGTTTCGATGGTATCGCCATCAACAATAAAAAACATGTCAAATGTCGATTGATCTGGTATGATAGATGTTCCTGCATTTGTAATCGTTGCAATCATGAACAAGTTGGCATTAATAGGAACGTTTCCAGTTGCTGTAGAAGGCGTAATTACGAGTTCAGTTACTGCCATGTCATACGATTGCGCATTGGCTGCCATGCTCGAAAGAGCAAGAATTGCTAGAAAAAATAATCGAGTAAAGTGCTTCATATTGTGAATGAATTTAAGTTAATGGTGAAAAGACGTCCTTCGTCCTTCAAACGTTGCGCGAATTTAGAATATCATGCCTTACGTTCAGCACTTTGTGATTAAAAGTTGACTATGAAGCCTAAAGTTCGGAACCGCACTGCATACAATACTTTGCACCATCCAAGTGCCCCGATCTTCCACAATTGTTGCAATGGGTCGCGTTAACTATTGGTTGTGGTGTAGATGGTTTATCCTGGTCGGGAGAATTAAACATGGCTACGCCTACGATTCCAGTAGGTACAGCAATGATTCCGTAACCTAAAATCATCAATATCAAAGCAAAGAATTGTCCCAAATCGGTATGCGGGTGGATATCTCCAAAACCAACCGTAGTCATCGTCACAATGGCCCAGTAAATGCTTCTTGGAATACTGGTGTAACCGTTTTCTCCTCCTTCTACAATGTACATGATCGTCCCCATAATCACGGCTACATTGAAGACAGCAAATAGAAACACACCGATTTTCGCCCGACTTGCTTTCAATGAATTCCATAGCGTGTCTGCCTCGTTCATGAAACGTGCAATTTTCAATACCCTGAACACGCGCATCAATCGAAAGATGCGTATAATCATTAAATATTGAGAAGAAGTGATCACTAAGGCCAAATAGGTGGGCAGAATAGAAAGCAAGTCTACAATGCCGTAAAAAGAAGTGGCATACCCTAAGGGTTTTCTCGCAGTCCACAGTCTTAGAATATACTCAACGGAAAATAAAATGGTGAAAATGTATTCGGCTATTGTAAACCATATCCCATATAGGTTTCTGAGCTCAGCAACGCTTTCAAGCATCACGGCTAAAGTGCTGAGTAGGATCAGAATCAAAAGAATAACGTCAAATCTTTTGCCGGCCTTTGTGTCGGTGCCAAAAATGACCGTATACAATTCGTCTTTTAGTTCTTCGCTATCCAGTTCGCTCATTGTTCAAGAATACAAATTCAATAATATTGGCACCCATTTTTAGCGCTTTTTCGTGGTTGCTTTGGGTATCGTTGTGAATGCGTGGATCTTCCCAGCCATCACCCAAATCAGATTCATAGGTATAAAGGCACACCAATCTTCCTTCAAAGTATAAACCAAAAGCTTGAGGCCGCTGATTGTCGTGTTCATGGATTTTAGGAAGCCCCTCGTTGAATTCATATTTCTGATGAAAAAGGGGATGACTCGGTGGCAATTCAATTAATTCGAGCTCAGGAAATACCTTTTGCATCTCTGCTCGAATGAAAGGATCAATGCCATAATTGTCATCAATGTGAAGAAAACCTCCGGAACTTAAATACTTCCTTAAATTTTGAGATTCTTGGTCGGTGAATGAAATGTTTCCATGCCCTGTGAGGTGAACAAATGGATAATTAAATATGCTGCGATCTCCCACCTCAACAATGGCTTGTTCTTTTGAGATGGATGTTCCCAAATTGCGGTTGCAAAATTCAATCAAATTGGGAAGTGAAGTCTCTAGATTGGCATACCAGTCTCCACCGCCATTGTATTTGAGTAAGGCGATTTTATACGATTCTTGTGCTTGAAACGAAAAAGCAAAAAACACGAAAAAGAAAGGTAAAAGTCTTTTCATTGCTGTGAAAATAACACTTTATGCTCGAATGATATTGGCCGCGATAATAGATGCAATGGCGGCAGTTTCAGTGCGTAGCCTTTTTTCTCCTAGGCTGATGGCTTTGTATCCACAGGAGATTGCAGCATCAATTTCATTTTGGCTGAAGTCACCCTCAGGCCCGATGCAGATCAACTGCGAGCCATTCTGCTTTGAAGCTCAATGATGGAAGCCTTGTCAGCCTTTTTACAATGCGCAATCCAGCGCATATTAGCGTCCATTTTTAGGACATCTTCCCACGATGTGAGTTCGTGAATCAAGGGAAGGTGCAAAGCTTTCGATTGCTTCGCTGCGCTCAAGGCAATGCGCAAAAGCCTTTCAGCTTTTATAAATACACGCTCAGAATGCTCACACTTTAGTGGAATGATTTCGTCTACGCCCACCTCAACGGCCTTTTCAATT